>SXGS01177302.1_pt1 | contig 66727 bp, 76 predicted proteins | sample 3174681 | NCBI WGS metagenome assembly SXGS01 (sample SAMN11356861, study PRJNA531348) | freshwater metagenome | isolation source: freshwater sample F1-80 | place: China: Fuxian Lake, Yuxi | collected 2017-12-25
CGTTCCTCGTGTTGGTCGACATTCGAATTGAATTTGTGGCGAAGCGTGAAGACGCCATTTTCAAACGTCGATTTTTCGGGATGAGCACCATCGGTTCCGTCGATAACGATCTTCTTAACCGAGGCTTTTACGGCTTCTTTGCCCATCGCATCGGCGCAGAGACCTTCGAAGACTTCTTTCAATGGACGGAAGTAAACCATTTCGTACCACGAGAAATATTGATCTTTCTCTTTGTAATCTTCGTTCTGCATCGTGTCCCACTTCACATCCATCTCCAAGGGGAAGCCGACGATTTTGTCGAAGTCCTCTTTCCATTTCTGGAAGTTTGTTTGTTGAAACTCTTGAATGATGCGTTTTTGCGCCAAACCCATTTGCTCTCCTTAGAGTTGTTGTTCAAACAGCTGTCGAAAAGTGACGTTTATATTATTTAAATCCATTTTGTTGCCGAAGCTGAAGATGATTTTTCCGCCTTCTCGATTTGATTCAAGAGATGCCTCGGGATCGAAGCGGAAACCAACTAAAGCAAGGCCAGCCAAAGATTCGACGGCCATCGCGTCGTCTTTAAAGGTCTTTAAACAGTCTTCGAATTGCTTGAGGAGCGTGTGCATAAAGAGACGAGGCTTCGCATCGTCTTCTCCGCCGTTCCAATCTAGGTCGATCGGCTTTCCAGAGCCGGCCATGGATTCAAAAAGCGGGATCAGACTCGTTTTGAAGCGCTCGATTGCCAGGCGCGAAGGAGCTTCACCATCAGCAACGGTAAATGCACCTGCGGTGGTTACAAAGGAGATATGCTTTCGGACTTCGTGAACCGTCACGCCGGTTACGAGCTTCAGCGGAAGCACGCACAGGGCCTCTAACCCTCGCTCCCCTGCTTTTGTTTTGTAAAGCGCAAGCCAAGGCTCTCCCGCCGCATGTTGAACCTTTACCGGAATCCCCGTGTAGACATGTGGCCCAACCATGACGTCGGTGATCGGCCCATCAACCATGTCCGTCTTCTTCTCGTTTGATGAAGCAATCTCGCGAAGAAGAGTTGCGGCATCCTGAATTCGAAGGTTTCTCAAAAGATTTGTCATACGAAACAGAATCCTCACCACGAGCGAGACTTCGCCCTTAAAAGCGCCTCGTTCAGGATACGGAATAAACAAATTTCGTAAATCAATTTAGGCAATTCAGTGCGAACGTCTTAAGAAGGCCGCGTTCTCCAAGAGAGGACGCGGCCCGAAGATCAAGGACTTTTTGGAACCACGGGCAGGTAGGGACTTCTCTTATACTCACCGACGAGATCGACCTTTCGCGACTGCTCGGTGAGCTTCTCGTCGCGATGGAACCGCAATGGCTTCTCGTGAGGAGGCGCTTCGGGATAGTACAACTCCCAACCTTCACCGAGAATCATTTGGTACTCGAGTTTCTTCATCCGTGAACCGCGCTTTTCTTCATATTCGAAGACGTATCGCGTGCTGGATGGACGCTCTTGTCGCTGAACTTTGATCGGCTTCCCGGCCCAGGCCGAAGGTCGCCCTTCAAATTTAACGATGTAAGCGTCGGCCGCGAGAGCCGGTGCATGCTGGATATAGAGCTTGGCCCCAGATTCCCCGGAGAAAGCTCGAACATCGGCTACCGCTAGATTCGCGGCTCCTAAGATCGAGCAAAAAAGGCCCGCTATGCGCGCTCGATAAAACATGTGCATCTTCCCGGTAGCCTTAAGGGACCTGCGGCTTAAAAGGGGCTTTTGTGCTTTCTCCCGCGAGGTTGATCGCCTGAGAAGACTTCGTCAACGCATCGTCGTGCTTTAGTACGACAGGCTTACCAGACGCTTCAGGAAAATAGAGCTTTACCTTCTTCACGCGCGAACCGTTGACCAGTTCAAATCCGTCATCGACAACGATTTGATACTCCTGTTTTTTCGTGCGCGAGCCAACTTTCTTCTCATATTCAAACGCGTAACGGTTAGCGCTCGGGCGCTCTTGGAGCTCGGTGACGATCGGCTTTCCCGCCCATGCAGACGCTGGTCCTTCAAACTTGATGACGTGCGCGCTTTTGCCGATCGAAGGAGCTTGCTCGATGAACAATTGCTCTCCAGATGGCCCCGTGTAAGCCGCAACACCTGCGAAGGCAGAAGCGGAGAGGAATGCTGAAACGAATACGGCCGAAAAAATCTTGGTTTTAAACATTTTTTATTTTCCCATTCGAATTTAATGAAACGGCTCAATTAAGAATTACAAATCTTCTGGCGCTCTGGCGAGAGGGCTTTTTTCTTTGCGAGTTCTCCGCAAGTGTTTTTGAGGTAGTAGGAGTTTTTCGCGTCGATTTGCCCAGCAAGATCGTCTTTCCACTCTTTCCAGCAGGTATTGAACGCAAGCTCTTTGCCGTCGGCAACCTGTGGGGCGTCGCTCGGAAGCTCGAATCCTGCGACTACAGCGTCAAGGACATCCGTATTGCTGCAGTCACCTTGTTTTTTTGCGAAAGCGGCTTTGTAGAACGGAACGGCGTTGTATTTGTTGGAGCCTTTTTGAACCATCTGAGCGGCTTGGAAGTAACTCGCATTCGGATTCTTCTTCATCCAAACATCGAGTGCTTTCAAACAATCACCGGTGTTGTAGTGAAACTTCTCGATGCATTCTTTTGTGTCGTCGAGATCTTCGAAGATCAACTTCTTATCCACGATCTTAAGAGCAGAAGCTCCAGGCGTGTACGCGCTGACGGCGAGGGCGGCGACGGACAAAAACAAACTCAGTTTTTTCATTCGTTACTCCGTTGAGATTTCAAATGTTGTTGGGTCCGAATCCAAGCATAAACGAAATCTGTGCTTCGTAAATCAGAAAGGCTCGAATTTTGGATTAGCTCAGTGAACTCGAATCGAGAACGGTGACGACGATGCGATGGCGAGTAACGATTATCGACTCTTGAGTCGAGAGAGACACGTGAGACCCATGATAAAAAGACAACTGCTCCAGAAAACGGAGAAGACAGTGATTTTGGGGATGCCCTGCACATAGAAGTAAATCTGTTCGAACGCAGGATAGACAAAGATGAGTGCGGAGATGAGATTTCCGACTTTCGTATCAAGAAGTTTTCCCAGCTTTACCAGAAACGGTGAAAAAGGCCTCTGCTCGCGGTCGGCTTGTCGAATCTTTTTGATAAGAACGTAGCCACCTAGCGGAATACCGATAAAGACGAAGCCGAAGAACAAAATGATGACAACGATCTGCCCGAGACTTGTTGAACTCTCATGCTCCACGATACTTCTCTCCCGAAAGTACGACTTGCAACTCGCTGGCAAAAAAAGAGGCTTCCTCATGGAAGCCTCTCTCCTCAGAAAAAATTCTGACTTATCAAATTACAGGTTGTTCTCGAGAATTGTCTCGATATCGCCCTGAGATGTGTCGCGGAGGCGTGTAACAGTGAGAGTTGTGCCTTTGAATGTAGACGGCTTGGGCTCACCCTTCTTTACTACGACTTCTTTGAGCTTCGCGCAGACAGCTTTTTTACCTTCAGCGTCTTTGCAGAGGTTTTCGAGTGCGCTCTTCACTTGACCGCGAGTGCGGCTGGGGATGAGTTGATCTTCGTCAGTTGTCAACTCAGCGTAGTTAACCGTGAACTTGGGCGCGCAGCCGCAGACCTTTTGGATTTCTGCGACTTCTTCTTTTGCTTTTTCAGCGTCAGCGGCCATAGCTTTTTTTTGCTTCAAGCTTTGTGCTTGAGCGCCAGAAACCATCATCAAGCAAACGAGTGCTGCGAACAACTTCGACATCTTATCTCCCATCGTGGTGATGCTGCTTTTAACAAGTTGACCTTGTCGTTGTATAATAGCTCCGTCCCGCATTTTCGTACGAACTCCGTGAAAATATAAAGACGAAGATGTCCCTATTGGAAACCAACTCACTTCGTGTGTCCACACGAAAACTAAATTCGTTCATCGTTCATATGAGACGAAACTCCCTGCTCTCCTTTCGAGAACGCCCGACCCAGCAACCTAGACCTTCAGACTCGATTTTGAAGAATTGCTACCTTAGGCCACAAATCGGACCTAAAATTTTCGAGCGTACAAAGACCCAGTCAAATACTGGAACTCTTCTAGTCACATAAAGAAGTTTAGTTCGGACCTTTCTCTTTAAGTCTCTTCTCGGTTTTTACTTTAGGCCGACGAACAGGCCGTTCTACCGAGCCCTCGTGACCAAGGTGTTCCAAATTTCAAATGGAGTAGAGAGTGAAAAAACAGACCGCGACTTTCTTGTTTGCAGCTCTTACGTTTGCGCAACCTACCCTCGCTTGCGTTAATACGTATTTTACGCGGATCGATGGCTCGCTTGTCTCGGACCTCGCCGGCGGCGACGCACCGGACTTTGCGACCATTTTAACTAGCAAACAAACAACCCATTGGGATCGGGAACTAAAAGAAACGGAAGCTCGCCTGGCGAGCGCGGATCCTGAGGAGAAGTGGCGCCACGAAGCCGATCTTGCCGTCTTAAACCTTCGCTTTAACAAAGTCGCCGAAAGCGTGACAACTCTAGAGCGACTCACGAGAGCGCAGCCAAAAGAATACATTCTTGCGGCCAATCTCGGCACCGCCTATGAACTCGCCGGTCGTGATGAAGACGCACTTGTTTGGATAAAAAGAGCCATGGAACTTGATCCGTCATCTCACGAGGGAACCGAGTGGCTTCACGTCAAAATTCTGGAAGCCAAACTTGCCTCGAAAGCAGATCCAACATGGTGGAAATCCAATTCAGTGCTCGGTTTAGATTTTGGAAACGGAAAAAAGCCGAGGCGGCCAGAAGCTAATTTTGGCAACGAGCGAGTCGAGGCCGTCGAGAAAGCTTTGCTTTACCAACTTCGCGAACGACTTTCGTTCGTCAAACCGCCAGATGCGATCGTTGGCGATCTGCTTTTCGACTTCGCGAATCTTGTAGCTCTCCACCGAACGGTCGAAGCAGCTAAGCCCTTGAGCGAATTAGCACTGAGCTTCGAACCACCGCGGAAGGAGTTAGCGCAGGAGCGCGATCGCCATTACCGATGGCTTTTGATGACAAAGCTGGATCCCGATACATTGATGAATATCGCTTTGGCCGCAATCGGGGCTGTAGCTCTCGCGATCCTGATTGGCACCTATGCCGTGGTTCGACGTGTGCTCCGAAACCGCAGGAACGAAGAAGCTAAACAAGCGGCTTAAGCCAAAAGACGATCCAATCGACTCCACAGATGGTCAGCGATCCCGGGCACGAAAAGCTCATTCTTGAACTCTGGATACTCGGTTCGGTACATCTCGAGTTTCCTAGCAACTTTTGCTGAAGCTTCGACGTTTGCGATGCGGTCACAAAGTTTGACGACGGTGGCGCCTCGATGGCCTCGAATTTTGGGATACGTCTTAGCCTTGCGCTCTTTTCTACTAGTACCCGGTTCATCTGAGACTCTGTGGACGATGTCCCGTACTTCTCTTCCGAACGCGTTCTCGATTTCTTCGAGACTTACTGACGTATCTTCCGCGACATCGTGAAACCACGCTGCCGCGGTGAGAATAGCATCGTTTCCAAAGCCTTCTTCACGCAGCACTCTTTGAACATGATCCAAATGAACTTCGTAAGGATGATCTCCATACCTTTGATCACCGTGCGCTTGAACGGCAAATGAGCGCGGATCGAACTTGCGAGCGACCATATTATTCTCCCTCGACTTCCCACCGGTGATCTTTTGAAACATTATAAGAGAAGTCAACTTAAGCTGAAATAGAGCGAAAGACTCGCCGAATGGACGAAACCAGAACTACGTGGATCGAGATCAAACCGGAAGACATGTTTCCGAGACTGCTGAGAGCTGCAATCTACTTGGGATGGTTCATCGTTTTCTTTGCCGCTGGACTCGGGCTCGTTCTTCTCAGTCTATATTTTAAAAAGACGACGACAGCCGACGGCGTCTGGAGCATGGATCCCCTTGCCCTCCTCATTGAAGCAGGTCTCGCTATTTCTTTCGCACAGCTCACGATCCGCAAAGAACTGCGCCGTTGGGTGCCTCTTGAACGACTCGGCTCTCGTGCGTTGATCTTTAACGACGAAGGTCTTCGCTGCGCGAGCTGCCTATTGAGAAACGCGGTCGATGGTTCACAGCCCGCTGGTGACTATCTCGATATTCCCTGGGCTTCGATCAAGTTTGCGCGATTCACCCGCCTCTACAGGCATGGTGAATATTTAGAAATTTCGGCCGATCAGCACTGGCACGCGATGCTCCCGGGCGGGCTTTCTCCAGACAAAAAGCAGATGATCCGCTATGAACTCAAAGAAAGAGGCAAGTAAACATGCGCTCAATTGGCGACGTCTTCTCACAAATTGGTGATGCGTTCTCCGTTCTTTGGGAGCACAAAAAACTTTTGGTTTTTTCTTATGCCGGCACGCTGGCCCTAGTCCTTTGTTTCTACAAAATTTATCTCAGAGCCGATCAACTTGGATTCGAGATACCTGACTCGTTTGATCCCTCAAAATACTCGCTCATCCACCTCGGCGCTGCTGTCGCCCTGGCCATTGCGGGAAACTTCTCGCAAAACCTTATCTCGTTCGTCCTTATCCGCTGCTTCTTGGAAATTAACGACAAAAACGAATGCTCGCTCATCGGCGCCTTGCTCAGCGGAATTTTGAACTCCGTTTCGATTCTTTTGTGGAGCGTGCTCGAAACTGTGGTGGGAGTCTTCCTTAGATTCGTTAAAGATTCCGATTCCTTTCTCGGAAGAGTCGCCGGAACGCTCATGTCTGTGGCTTGGTCGGCGGCGGCGTATTTTGTCCTGCCCATCATGGCGGCCAAAGGTGCAAACCCATTGAAGGCTCTTGATGAATCAAGTGAGCTTGTAAGCACAACTTGGGGCGCGCAGGCTGTCGGAGCCTTTGGTTTCGGAGTGATTTACTTCTTCTTCTACCTCACGACGATTCCGTTCTTGTTTTCTAAATCGCCTTTCGCGGTTTATTACTTTATTGGTTATGTCTCCCTCATCCTCTCCGTTCACGCGGCTCATCTTGCTGTCTTTGGCGCGGATCTTTACCTCTACGCTGCTCACGAAAGAAAACGGTTCCGCGCGATAGATGATGAGAGCTTGAACAGCTCAGTTCGCGCAAGCTAGTTTCGGCGGCGGAGTTTCAATGCAAAAGCGGCCTCCTCAAATCAAAACTCCCAGCGGAACAAATTGGTCGTTCTATCTGGAAGTCGACTCCGAAACGACGATCTGGTTTTTACGCACTAACGCGACTCGTTCGCCACGCTATCTGCCCGTTCGAGTGGGTAAGTTGAAATGCGATCTTCCGTCCGTGATTTCATCAATGACCGAAGATGAAAGCCAGAGTCTTTCGGATCGGGACGACCGCTACTTTTGGTCCGAAGCTACGCAAACTCTCATCGTTCAGCTCCATGTCCTGCGCGATTATTCGCAAGAAGTGGAAATACAACAAATTGAGTTTGCAGGTGATCCGTTGAGCCTGCAGACTTGTCGCGGCCCTCAGAGTTTGCCGCTGAGACTCCTGCCTGATCAAGATTCTGTTGAAGTTTATAGAGTTGATCTTCGCGACAATTGAGGAAGCAAAATGAAAATTTTGATTTTTGGAGCATTCATGATTGCGACGGCGTTCGGAAGCCCGCGAGAAATCGAACTCAAACTCCCAAACAAAGCAGGCTCGGTTACACTTTCCGTTACTAGGACGAACAAACAAGGCCCGGATGAGCTTTTAGGCATGCAAGATTGCGGAGACAAAATCCTGCGCCGCCACGGAGCGACTCTTGAAGCCCATCGAAACGACGAAAATTTACTTGGCTGTTTACTCTTCAAGCATCCACAATTTGTCGCGGATACAGAGTCGCGAGTCCCCGTAGTGTACATCGAAACTTTTTCCTCAGAGAAAACCGTTGAAAGTTTAAAGAAGCTCTATTCCCCTGAGTCCATGGAGTTTGGAAAAGCCTCGAATCGAAGTTTCGCCTGGGGAGTTGTGCATGAATGGGCAACGTCAACGACGGGCTCCGCACATTACTTATTTCTTGCACCCAAAAACAAATCGTTTGCGATCCGCATCGGGCCTATTGCGGGACTGACGCTTGCTCAATACGACTTCGGTTTTGAGAAAGCCAAATGGTCTCTGAAGTAAACACGCACGCTGGCCTGAGCAGAGGCCCGGTACAAAATTGTGACAAGTCCGCTCGCTTCGGTTGAACCGACAGCCCCCTGCTCTCAACTTCTGCTTGGACTAACATTCGTTAGGATGTGCGGACATGGATTCATCCATGAGGAGGTTTGAATGAGCATCTTTGGTTCGATCATGAGCAAAATCTTTCCTAAAACTCACCCGGCAGTCGTAGCGAACGCGAGCCCTCTCGCTTCACCCATGCAATCTGAGCAAACCGTCACGAGTTCAGCAACTCTCTCATCACCACCTTCGATTGCCGCAGATGAGACGGCCAATCAGGATGTGGACGTATCGGCCATTCTTTCTAAGATGGCGCAAAACAATTCGCAGAATCTCGATTGGCAGCACTCGATCGTAGATTTGATGAAGCTTCTGAATCTCGACAGCAGTATTTCCGCACGCAAAGAGTTGGCGCGTGAACTTGGCTATAACCAAGACACGAGCGACTCGGCCGCGATGAATATTTGGCTTCACAAAAAAGTCATGGAGAAGCTCGCCGAAAACGGCGGTCGGGTGCCGAAAGATCTTTTGCATTGAGCTAAGGGTTTATTCCGACCCTTGGGTCCGAACACGCGGTCGCCTAGGCAAAGCGCCGGGCGAACGCGAAAACTCAGAAACCCGGATCGTTCATCGCCTTCGGAAGTTTTAGAATTTCGTTTGTCCACCTTGATTCGATGAACGGGTTCTGATCTTCGCAGTTACCCGGAGCAAGCGGCACCCAGAGGAAATCCGGATTCTTCGATGACCACTTCGCGCTCACGACTTCCCCTGCTTCATCCGTAGAGACATAGTACGCATAGCGTGTGAGCATTGTCCGCGCGACGCCAGGCTCCTCGATCCGCTCATGATCGTAGAGATGGAGAGTCACGTCCGCTGAAACGTGGAACCGACCAGGACCCAGCTCGACAATTGACATCGTGTAACCGGATATAACGCTATTTTGAATAGCCCGGTCGACCATCGTATCTACCAAAACCGGCTTGCCCAGCCCCGCGATAAATGTCGTCAACACCTTATGAAACGTGATCGGATCAACATCATCTCGAACGTCGCCAGGATCTCCGTCAAAACGTGTCCCGAAAAAAGCAATCTTCGGGCAAGACTGCTGAATGGATAAGTAAGCTTTTTGGTCGGAGACTTTGAATTCAAGCTTCGTCACGGCATCGAAGACCGGCGCTTTCGGTTCAGGCTCAAGGATTGAAGCTGCGGCCCACGCGTGGCAATGACCGGCCCATGTGACACCTGATCCTTGATGATCAGCTTCCCACTGCTGAGACTCGGCTCGGCGAAAGGGGGCCCGCGCATTCACAAAGCTATCGTATTTTGCCAGAGGTGATTCCGCTCCGGTGTGCAGCAAACCCGCAGAATAAGGCCACCAGTAGCCACGCCAAGGAAGGGCTGCCGCAGGCACGCTCGCTTTTGCGACGCCGGCTTCAAGCTTCATTGGATTCAAATCTACTTTTCCGTGCTCGTGGAAAAATCCGACAAGTTTTTCCACACCTTTGATTCGCGAGCGCTTGAGAAGGCGTCGAAACTGCGGCGTCGACTCAGGATCCAGCGGAACCCCAAGAGGATTGAATGAATTTTTCGGCGCTCGATGGAAAGTGACCTTGCCGCGGACACGCGACGCGAACTCTAAACTCCCATCGGCTTTGACCAGCATCGCGGTTTCTGGCCGAATCTCACCATTGTTTTCCGGTGAAAAGACGAGACGCTCGTTCTCCATTTCTCGATAGCACCAGACGCGCGAATTTAAGCCTGTCGAAAATGGAAGTTTCGGCAGCTCTTCTTCGTAGCATGTAGTCCGAAATTCTTCTTCGGCTTCAACTCCACTCGAGATAGCGAAAGACGTGAAAGCAACAACCGCGGCAAACACTTTTGTCGTCTTAAAACCTAGGCGCAAGATGAGCTCCTTGGAGAACCAAAGAAAAGACCAACATTGGGGCCCCATAGGTTCATCATGTTCGAAGTCGATCAACCTCTCTTCAACGTTGTGTATGAATCGCGAAAGTCACAAGCGAACGAACTAATAAATCTTCACAGATTGGGAATCAGGAGGGCCGGATAGCTGAAGCCTACGAAATGCACGACATTGAGACCGAAATGCACAAGCATGGCGGCTTCGAGTCGTTGCGTTTTCCAGTACGTAAAACCGTAAATAAAACCGGCAATCGTTGAAAACAAGACGTACGTGACCCCACCGCGAAAATGCGCGAGTCCAAAGAGAACAGACGCTGAGAAAATAGCGAGAAAAGCGAAGATCCGATTCTTTGGAAAAAGTCTCTGCAAGCCGCCTTGAATGTAACCCCGAAACAAACCTTCTTCTGCTAGACACACGAAGAAGAAATTATTCGCGGCCCACAGCCAACCATCCTTAGGCCACTTTGGATCAAAACGAACGAAATTTGCCGAGAGCGCAAGAAGCATCAGAAGAACCGTGATGAAGGCCCAGCATCCAAACGTAAGCCAGGCTTTCTTTGGTGTCCACGCAGCCTGTTTCCTCTGGACGAAAAACAGAAACACGCAAAGACCCACCAGAGGCTTATCAAAGTTCAGGTACATCGTGAAGGGTACCGAGTCCTGCGCAAACTGCACGCGATCGAAGACAATCAAGTTGTTGAATCCCGGAAGCAGGTGCTGCGAAAGAAGAACCGCTAAAATTCCAAACCCGATGCTCGCAAGTCCACGCCAAACGCGAGGGAGCTGCCCGTTCTCGCTAAGCCACATCGAAGCAAAAAGAAAAGCGATCCACAGAAGCGACAACCATTCGATGCTTGAAACGGCGAGCGCCGTAGCAGCTGCGATCAAAATCAGTGCAGATGCGATGGCTCGCACCTCAAGGATTGCGGCGAGGCTCGCAAAAGCCAAAATCAGATACGGCAAGTGACTAGAGTTCATCCGTTTATCCCACTCACGCAAGGGAGAATTCCTGGTAGCTTCCCACCCTAGGTAAATCAGGGCAAGGACTCATGAGCGCTTTCAACGCTGACTCGTGAACCCGACTCTAGTCTCGAAACGGGATTCGAATCTGAAGGGATCACTTTCCCACGGCACACGCTTACAAACTTCGATGGGCAAGTTGTGAATGGCCAACGAATCGCTTAACCTCTAAACATATGCCGCACTTACACGCCAGGAAAGGCGTCGCATCTCAAAATGGATCAGAGGCTGGGTTCTCACTCGTTGAGCTCATGGTCGTCGTTTCGATCATCAGCGTCCTGGGAGTCATCGCGCATCCCAATTACACGAAGTTCGCCGATCGCGCGAAAATGAACGCGGCTAAAGCCGTCATGAGCCAAGCGAAAGCCGGCATTCAAGGCTTGCGTGAAATTGACGAACGAAACTTGATTGGGATCACCGGTAACGGCTGCACGATGTGCCAGCAAGGCATGCCCTACGGTGGCGATCCGTTGAGTGCAACGAACGTGGCTCTAGGCGATGATTCGTGGCGCCGGATAGGTTTTGACGGCACACCTCGCGACGGCTGGGGGCGACCGTTCGTTCTCGATGAAAACGAAGAAGAAAGCGGACTCACCGACTGCCGCCACGATGCACTCTGGAGCGCGGGCGCTGATCATATTTGGCAAGGACCTGGCGACGGAGATGACGTCTTCGGCGACGACATCATCATCCGTGTTCCTTATTACAACAAGCGATCTTGCCCTAACAACATCAACGGGCAGTTCGGCGGCTGATGCCGCTACGAAGTCACGCGCTTTCCGCCCGGCTGAGGTTTTCCACTTTTGTTTCGATCTTCCCCAAAACTTGGTGGAACTTCAGCGGAACACGGTGATGAAACTCATGCGCCAACAAGGCTGTCGCAGCGCCTGAGCCTAGCAACAGCTCCACTCCCCGACTCACCGATACAGGAAGCCTTTCCAAGAGAGGCTCGCCGTAGAAGAGTTTGAGATGAAGCATCTTGGAGAACGAAAACCAAGCAAGCGCCATGCATAAGCGATACGTCAAGATCAAGCCGATCATGCTCACCGCTCCAAAGACAAGCCAAAGCCCGATGATTACTAATGTTGCGATCGGAATCATCTGGCGTCGCGAAGCGGAAAGACCTTTGTTGAACTTCCAGTCCTGATAGAACATCACTTCTTCGTAAAAGATGGCCGTGAAAATACTTTTCACAAAGCTTTTCTGCTCGAGGAGTTCATGCGGATTCTCGGCAGTCGTCAAAGGTCGCGCAATTAAGTGACCCTTGTGGTGCGCCAGGTGTTTGCGTCGTTTATCAAGATAGGGTTCTTGATAAGGCGTGTGAAAGACCCAACAAACCGTCGTGAGGAAAGCGCGGAGCTTTGAGTGACTTGAGTGCGGAAGATGCGCACGCTCATGGCGGATATTAAAGACCCGAAAAACCGCGATGATCATGCCGACCAAAAAGATGGAATAGGTGATCCACCCCGCGTGCCAGGCAACAAATAGAGCATAAGCTGCCAACGTAAGTAGCACATCTTCGAGCATTAGAGAGCGATCCGCCCGTGGTCCACGAAGAGCAAATTGATTGAGAGTTGTTCTTTGCACCTTAACCTCCGTCTGTTCGACTCCTTCATGGCTTAGGGTCCTTTTTCGCGCTACTCTTAGGTGAAAAGGACCTAAAATGGGTCCCTTTTGGAGGATTCCGCCATGAAATCGGACCGAACAGACTACATGATCGTGATGAGCCACTTAAAAACGGCATTAAAGCGCCAAAAGATGAACTATCGAGATCTCGCAAAGGGGCTGGGGCTCTCTGAGTCGGGAGTAAAGAAGATCTTCCTCGCACGCGATGGATCTTTTCAGCGAATCAATGAGATCTGCGCCTATCTTGGTCTGACACTTTCGGATGTTTTAAGCGGCACAACCGAAACGGTTCGTCCGATCCATTACTCAAATAAACAGCAAACATTTCTACTTGAGACGCCGAAGGCCTTCGCGCTTTATTGGAAATTGGTTTACGAGAGAGATAGCGTTGAGAAGTCCATCGCCTCTCTTCACCTTTCGGAGAAGTCGGGATTTTCACTTCTCCGGCAACTCGATCAACATCGGTTGATTAAACTTCTTCCGGGAGGCCGCGTTCAATTGCCACCGATTCAACTCATTCGTTGGGCCGGAACAGGGCCGCTGGTCGAGAAGATCTATCGTGAATGGTCCCAGGAGTTGGTGCGTACGGTCGCTTCTCCGCAGCCCCCGCCGAATGCCTATTTCCTCATTCGCTATTTCAAGATTAAGCCTAAGACGTATGCTGATTTCTTAGCGGCCCTCGAGGATCTCGAGCGCGAATTCATTCGCCGTGGAACAAAAGATATGCGATCGGAAGCCGAAGATCTCGTACACTTCCGTTGGCTTACCGCCGTCGACAATCGAAGCTTTATCAAATGATGAAAATCAATCGCAGCTCGGACGATGGAAGGTTGGAATTTTCTTTACCAACTCGCACCGGCACCTTCATCGTTGCGCCTAAGAAACCGAACTCACGCGTCTCAAATCGAGACACGTGATCAACTTCCAGACAAAGCCTATTCGGGTGTCAAACGTTTTGCGTTTCTTCAGGTAGAGACGAGCGTCAGAACCAAATCTTACGCTCGCGAGCCGGTCATAGGCTTGCAGAACCATCCCATCAAGCACGGAGTGTTTCGTGCGGATGGGAGTTCGCCATGCTCAAATTCAGTAAAGTAGTTCCGCAGCTCAGCGCGCTTTTGCTCTTACCGACTTTCGCGCTTGCCAACTCCCCGTATAGTTATCCGCCAATGGATTATCCGCCTGCTTATGAAGCGACACCGGGACAACCGGGACGCTCCGGTGCTGAAGGTGGAGCCGGCGGTGCCGGTGGACGCGTCAGCTACGAAGATCATCGAAGCTATCCATATGCTCCATCCAGCTATGCTCCTGGCCAGCCTGGTCAGCCAGGTCGAGGTGGGCAAGGCGGAGCCGGTGGCGCTGGAGGACGTAGCAATGGACCTGCGAGCTATCCGCCCTCGGCAGAGATGATGAATCAGAACGCCCCGCGAGTTGATGAATTTGATTATCCTCCTGAGCCGCAATCAGGACGGCCCGGCGGACAAGGGGGCCGTGGCGGAGTCGGAGCTGGTGGAGCCAGCGGTGCTTCGCAAATGAATCGTCCCTACGCAATGCCTGAGGTAGATAAAACATCGGATTCCTATCGCTCCTACGAGGCTTGGCGCGAGCAAGTGATCCGCGAATCCCAAGGCCGTGTCGTACCTGGTGAAGCGGGTCAACCTGGAGGCGCCGACGGCTCCGGCGGAGCCGGTGGCAAAGGTGGCGTAAGCACCACGGGACCCGCTGTTCCGAGCACAGGTAAACTGCCCACATCGGTAAATGCATCGAAGCCCGCAACGCAAAAGAAACCTTCGAACGGGAAGCCCCAATCAGACGATAAAGATTCGGGTGCCCAGGCCCTTAGCTACGCTTGTTCCAACGGCAAAGACTACACTTTGCTTTTGGATCCTAAAACAAAACTCAAGTCAGGAAAGAACAACACCGAGCTCCTCTGGGCTGTCGGCTTTTGTCCCCAGAAAGTCGCAAAGCCTGAATCAAAAGTAACGAACAAGGATTTCAAAGCATGTCGTTCTTCCGAACGAACGCGCGAGCTCGTCGATTGCTTGGCTGAACTCTACGACAACAACAAGATGAAGCAAGATGATCGAAAGCGTCCATACGTCGCAAGCGAGATCAAGCAAGGTCGCGAACCCTTGAGCGCAAAAAATCTCGCATCGCTTGAGAAGAGCTGCAAAGTAGTCTCGGGTAATGGTGAGGCCTTTAAAAACACCGGTTGCGCTCGTACAGCGAAGATCGGCGGCTCGACAACGGAGAAGGAATTCTCCTGCCTCTTTGCGAAAGTTGAAGATCAAAAATTTGAGATGTCTCCCCCTTCGCAGCGTACGTGTTACCGTGCGATTGAAAAGCTTCGTGCGACTTTAATTGCGAGTCGCTCAAAGACGAACGGTGCTCCAAAGAAGACCGCGAAATAAGATAACACGGCTCATGGGGGCACCGATGGAGATTCACGGCAGCTTGTCGAACTCGAAGTGATCAAAAAAAAGCCGCCCCTTTTGGGAGCGGCTTTTTTCCTTGCAGGATGCAGATCATCAATTCGCTAATTAGCGAACGATCACGCCAATTTCGCTTGTCTCATAATCAGGTGACGGCGAGCACGCATTCACGGTGCTCATATTTCCGACCTTTGCTTCGTAAAAGCCCCACTCGCTTCCACCGTTTTCGAAGTAAGTTTCGCCCGTCGGCAGTTCCACGCGGAAGACCATTGCCAACCGATCGAAGCGCTCTGGGCTCGAACGTTGTGCGAGAGTGACATCGAACTCTGTGTGCCACGTGAATGGTGCTGCAGACATCATCTGGGTCTCCTGGCGGATCTGCCACTCAAGTGCTGCAGGATTATCGTGGGCCTGTTTTACGCCGTTTAAGCCGTGAATTAGGGTCACACGCGTTCCCCACGGAAGTTGTTGATCACCGAAGAAGACGGCAAAGCGGCCCGTAGTTGAGCTGTAGTATCCGCATGAATTTACGGTGACGTGTGTTTTCACCCAAACGTCAGCCGCAAAGGCTGAGCTCGAAACAACGACAGTAGCGAGAGCTATCAAAAGAGAAGCAAAAAGTTTTCTCATGTATTCCTCACCTCAGGCTAAAGCCGGAGATCCCAAGATTTGATTGGCTCAGACGGTTTAGTGCTTTGGCGATACCTTCGCAATGCGAAGTTTGGGGATTGAAAATCTGATCCAGCTGGCTCACCTAATTGCAGTTTTTTGCGTGGCCTGCCCTAGCGTCAGACAGGCTAAGCCCCCAGAACCTGGGGATTTAAACGAAAAACCCGCTACCCACACCTCGGGAGCAGGTTTTCATAATCTGCAATGAAGTGTTCCAGTTAGGAAGCTGAACGAATGCGACTCTGACTGAAGCCTTACTTACATTTGCCCGAAATGCATTTTTCACCGGGTGGGCAAGAGTGTGCGCCCGAATCACAAGATTGGCGGCTCACATCCTCGCACTTGCGATTGATGCAATGCTGGAGCCCTGAGCACTGAACACTGCTTGAACACTTTTTGACGTCGTCATCGTGAGAGCTACCTCCCCCGCCACCGCCGCCGTTCAAGTAGTCACAGACTTCGCGCCCGTTCTTCAGCATGGATGCAAGACCTTTCTTCTTTTGGAGCTTGCAAGCCCAGAGACCTTCTTCAAGGGTATAACCTGTGTTGTCGACGATCTCTTGCTGCTTGGCTTTCGATAGCTTCAGAAAATCCATGCAGGCTTTGTAACTTTCCCGGATCTCCGCCGGACTCAAACATTCAAGCGCGAAGGCAGAGCCTCCCGATAACGCAAAAAGCGCGAGGATGGAAAAAAGCAACGACAACAAAAGAGTTCGCAAATTCACAGTAAATCCCCCACTAGGTACTAAATTAGTTTTGCCTACCACTTCCGGCAGTCGCCCCAAAGACAGGCTGAGCACCAGTGCGGGTGCCTCATGCGACCGTCCTACAAAGCTGAGTGTTTAATTGCGCGAGTCGCAATGGAGCCAAATCAACTCCATTTGAACAAAGCTGACACCAGAATCCGCGCATTTTGTAAGCGCTCGGACTCCTTCTGACACGAATTCTGCTAATTCGATCGCTCTACGATTCGTCTAGAGCAAGGATCAAGCAAGGACGATACCAAATACTTCGAAACTACTTTTGATTGACGCCCTTTTGAGCAACCGGAACTGCTTGGCATTTGTGTTCTCGGCATCGCGCGACCATTGGATAAACGATGCATTTGCACATACCGCCGCGAAAATTCTCTCGGCAGTCCTGCAATCGTTTTTCAAACTCTGGTTTTGCAACGATCGATACTGCTGTATGACCACAGCATCTGTTGCAGCTATTCGAAACGAGAATGCAGTCTTCATCTTGCTTGCAATCTTGTTCTCGAGCGAGAGGAGGAAGATTTGAAGGGCCGTGCGTCTGCACTTCAGCGAGCCATCGCTGACGCTCAACTTCTGCCAGCTCTCTCGCTTTTGATTCCGCGCGAAAATCTAGAATGAAGTCGTGAACAACTTCAGGATTTTGAACATAGACGAACAACGCGCCGATCACCAGCGCCGTTGCGATGAGTAGGACATATCTCACAAGTAGATCCTCTATGCCGGTCGATCAACAATCACAAACCAAACTTATTTGAGCATAAATTTGGTCCGCGTATTCAGCAAGTGGCTACTAGCGGTAATTAGAGTTCTCCGCGAACCGTCGCGCGTGCACGGCAAAGCGTGTACGTCGAGTAGAGGTTCGATTCTTCTTCATTGAAGACGTTGCATGTGATCAGCGAAGCGCCCGTGATCACGCAGTTCATAGCACCAGCCTCCGCGCAATCGGCCATTGCCTTGCGCTCGGCCATGCGCTCCATCCCCGCTTGCTCCAACTCATTGAAGGGGTTGAGGCCTTCGCCGAAGTTGCTCTTTTTGTTCGCTGAAGCTTCGGCTTTGAAGACTTGAGAACCTGCGTGAGCCGACTGCGCCGAGGCTACAACAGCGAACGCCGCAACGAGAATGAGTGCTTTCATTTTTCCTCCAAAGGTTTGATTCTTAAATAGATTATTTTATGCGCCAGCACTAGCCGGAGTCGGTACGCACTGCTTTTGTGAGAAGAACGCCGCGCCCTGGGGCGGGCAGATGATCGGCGGCGCTGGCGGCGCAACGATCTCGGGGAGCCAGCCGACAAAATGGCCGGGGTTCACTTGGCCGTCGCCACAAAGGCTACCGACGTAAAGACCACCTGTTACAAGGCCGTTCCAGAAAGTTACAGAAGCTAACGGCGCAAGCAGTGTCGCCCCGATACCGAGTTCTTTCGATCCGCTTGCTGACACGCGAAGCGTCTGGGCTTCAAAGAAGTTCAAGAGCACGCGACCTGTTTGAATGCCCTTCAACTGGACATCTAAATTTTCAAGCGATGCTTCAGTACCAGAAACGTTGATCACGAGGACCGAGACGTCATCGCCTTTGAGACGAATGACCTTCGCCGCACTCAACTCCGAAGCTGTAAGAGACGCGATTGAGTAGGCTCCAGGCGTCGCAGCGACTTCGAGGACTCCGTCAGTGAGAGAAGCCTTCACCGTGGGTGCTAATCGCGCTAAACGCGACGACTGATCTAGAAAGTACTCACCTGCTTTGGCGAGGTTTCTCGCCGCTGGCGCTTGCTTCACGCGACCGTGTGACGAACTCTCTTGAATCTTGACTGTGCCTTCGCTCGCAATTTTTCCGGCGACGGAAACTTTCTTTAACGTGAGAGCACCCGTCGTCTCGATTCCGCCCGCTACGTGTCCAGAGATCAAGGTCGTCTTGCCGCCTGTCACGAGACGAGGGCAAGAACCACTCTTTACCGGACCAACTTCGAACCGTTCGAAAGTAAAAGCCCCTTGTGCACCCGTCAGCCCTTGGAAGTCGCTTTTTGCATAGCTGATCTCACCGCGGCTGAACACGAGGTAGTCTTGTGGTTTGATCTCCGCGCACTTGCTGGCGTGAGAAACGAATGGAAAGAACGCAATGGTCGAGAGAAGCACAAATCTTTTCATGGCGCATTTGTACCATCATCTTGGGAGAGAGATAAAACGCTTCATGACTTCTTGTAGAAGCGACTCGAGTTGATCAGAACTTCGACATCCCGTTTGGCGCCAGCCGTTTTGAAGCGGGACTAAATACCGACCGAACTAGGCAATATTTCTGACTTTCTTGCTCGTCGCCTGGTAACACTTTAAAATTCAAACAAATGCCGTTGATTTCAATTCGAACCGAGAGAACCCTACCGTCTCAGTCTGGCCCACAAGCCGGCTTCTCCCTCGTGGAGTTGCTGGTGGTCGTCTCGATCATCAGCATCTTGGGCCTCATCGCTCAACCCAATTACACAAAGTTCGTAGACCGAGCTAAGGTAAACGCCGCCAAGGCTACGTTGAGCCAGGCGAAAGCCGGAGCCGTTGGTATTCGAGAAATAGATGACGTCACCCTTATCGATCTCACCGGCCAAGTCTGTTCGACTTGTACGATGGGCGCCGCCTTCAACACCGATCCGGCCACGTGGGGAAGCATCGCGAATGCAGCTCCTAGCTGGGCTCGAATAGGATTCGACAGCGTACCGCGCGACGCCTGGGGCCGCCCCTTCATGCTCGAGGAAAACGAGCAAGAGTTCGGGGTCGGCGATTGCAGATACGACGTATTTTATAGCGCAGGTCCCGATCATATTTGGATGGGTTGGGGCGATGGAGATGACGTTTTCGGTGATGACGTCATCATCCGTGTTCCGCGGAAAAACGATCGCGCCTGCCCCCATAACCTATGGGGCCAGTTCGGCAGCTAACAGGTTACCCAGCCTTGGGAAAGTTCTTTTCCATGATCAAGATGTCGGCCATGTTCATGTGCTGAACGATGAAGACCTTCATCGTCGCCTGCGCCATGTTCGTTGCAAGCGTTGCTCCCTTCAGGAGCTGAGCATTCTTCTCTTGATTGGAGAATTGAACGAAGAAGACTTTATGTTGAGCCATGTTCATGTGGGGAACGACGATGACTTTGGGTCCGTTCATTTGCCGAAATCCTTTTGAAAACAGTGTTTGTCTTAGGATGTCGGAGCAATCTCATGCAGCGCAAGCGATCTCGAAGGATCCTGACCTACGTCTCGCGAGGTTCTTTGACCATGTAAGTCCTCCGATTGAGAACTTAGAGCGAACCGAAAAACGTTTCGGTGATTTTTAAGTTCTTGAAGTGGATACGGAGAAAAGGTCGAGCCAAACGAAGTGGACTATCATCCGGATCCGCAAGCACGACTTCACCACTCTTAAGTTCCAACACTGCCTTTTCGACCGACCCAAGATCAGCTCTCAACACGGCGAGAACTTCGCTCGACGTCTCGGCAAGCTTCGCGAGATCTTGGGCTTCATCTCTCAATTTCCGCTCGCCGCCGGAGCTAAATAAAAACATAAAAATAAATGCAGCCGCTCCGAGAATGGCTATCGCAAATAAACCTAAAATGATTTTCATCCTACCGCCTTTGCTTCCGCCGTTTGGCCCTTGTTGGTCCGGATCTTGATACGTCATCCGTTTGAAATAAGAAAACTCACCGATTGCGGCCAATGTCGGCCAAGGGAGACTCGGATGCGCCTTCTCAAATCGCATTTATTCGCGCTCGTGGCACTCGTTACGTCTTTGCAAGTGCAAGCTAACGAAAAACCAAAGATCATCTTGTCCCCTTTTGCGCCTACTGTCCAAGGAGTATCCATCCCGAATACGCATGAAGTGGCGCGTGCGGATGGTTTTGTTCTCCGCGGGATGACGCCCCTTACTACCGAACAAGTGAAAGAACTCGCTGACATCGGGATCAATCATATCTTGATCTTCCGCGCTGATTCACCAGGTGAAACTGGGATTGCAGATGAAAAAGCATTGATTGCCCAGCATCCGCGTATCCGCAATGTCACTAACATCCAGTTTCCGTGGAAAGATCTCTCTGACTTCGGTCTTCATTGCCGTAACACAGTGGAAGCACTTCGTATCATTCGCGATTCACTTAAAACTCCGGGCGAAGGTCTTTTCTTCCACTGCACAGTTGGTGAAGACCGCACTGGCTATCTTGCGGGACTCTACCGCGTTCTCTTTGAAGGTGTGACTCCCCATCAGGCCCTCAAATCTGAGATGTGCACGCGCGGCTACGCGGAAGCTGATCCAACTAAACCCCAATTCGTTATCGATCTCGTTCACGCGAACGTGACGCCCCTTTATCTGAAAATGAATGAGCTCATCGCTAAAGGCGTATTGACGCAAGAGCTTGACCTGAGAGCTTGTGACATAGATCCCGCAACGGATGAAGCGTTCGCGAAGCGACTTCAATCGGAAGCAGCTCTCTACCGCTGCCAGTAATTTCGAAATCGAATTGAGTTTCACGAGAAAGGTCTCCGCGTTTTCCCGCGAGGCCTTTTTCGTTTTGTTGCGGTTGATAAATGATGACCGATGCTTGTACGCTAATCGCGTGACGAGATCTTTTTAAAAAGGAGCAGGAATGGATTCCGATTCTTTTGTGCGTCTGAGAGACCACGGTGCTCTCACTTTGCAAACCGAAGAATTTCTAACAATCGCGCTGGACAAAAAGGCTCGCTTTGCATGGTTTGCCTCGCCGTTAACGAAAGCTTTCGACGTCGCTCGCGCCGAAGCCTCAAAAAGATCGATCCCCGTCACGGCTTTTGACATTACCTTTTCTTCATACGCTCCGCTTTTTGAAGGTAGACCGACCGGTCTATTTCTAGATTGGGCCTTAAGCCATTCGATAGAATCAATTGAAGCCAATTGGCTGAAAGCTTTTACACTTCTTTATCCGAAGAACCCTCGAGCTGATTTTGCAGTTAAGATCTGCGAGAGCATAGACTTCATCGTGATCTTTGATTCCGAAGGTCGACTTCAAAGCATCATAGAGCCTTTAGTCACTCGCGAGACTCTCGCCTACCAAATCATCTTCGACGCCAAGCGGGTGCTTGCTCCGACTCAGTTCATTCCTTCGAGTCAGGAAAAGTTCGATTTCCCAACTCGAGTTTTTGCAAATCGACGCTGACGATGGAGCCACCATGAAAACAGCGTACATAGTGTTTTTGCTTCTTGATCTGCTTATTCTCGCCTATGCGTTTAAAGCTGTTGTCCAAAGTCCTTCGACAGCGCAGCAAAAGAAACTTCAATTTCTGCTCGCCGCTCTCGTCCCTTTCGTTGGTCCTCTGCTCGTGATCTTCGTCCATCGCAGCGACGATAAGACTGCTCCCTCGAGTGATCGCTACATGGGCCAGAGTATTGATGAAGCAACCAACGATGTGATCATGATGCAAACAGGAGACGAATCACCACCGTCCCATCGGAATTAAGGCCTACCGAGTGCCGGCTTGACCACAATCGTTGGCTATTGATCATAAATTCTTTGATCGCTCGATACAGCATCCCTGCTATTCATACGGACTTGAACCGCTGGTCCACCATGACCAGCAAAGCAGGGGCTTATGTCGAAAACTAGAATCGGTTACCACGCTTCGCATGAGCAGTACGCTCCGAGCGAACTTTTACGACTGACTCAAAACGTAGAAAAAGCCGGCTGCTCACTGGCCATGTGCTCGGATCACCTTGTGCCGTGGAGCGAGCGCCAAGGGCATTCTGGCTACACATGGAGCTGGCTTGGTTCAGCGCTGCAAGCGACTCAGCTGGAATTTGGCACCGTCACGGCTCCTGGCCAACGTTATCATCCCGTCATCCTTGCGCAGAAAATTGCGACTCTTGCCGAAATGTTTCCCGGGCGAGTCTGGGTGGCACTTGGTAGCGGCGAACTCATGAATGAGCACGTCACTGGCGAAAAGTGGCCCGAAAAATCACGGCGGAACCAACGTCTCCTTGAAAGCTTTCGAATCATGAAGGCCTTACTTCAGGGCGAAACCGTCAGCCATGACGGTCACATCAAAGTCGATCGCGCCAAGCTTTGGACAAAGCCAGCGTCAATGCCTTTGCTTGTCGGAGCCGCAATCACGGCGCAAACCGCCGAGTGGATGGGATCTTGGGCCGATGGACTGGTGACCATTGGTCAAGACTACGATGTCCTCGCGAAAATTATCGAAGCCTTCCGACGGGGCGGCGGAAAATCGAAACCGATTTTTCTTCAAGAGCAGATCGCTTACGCACCGACCTATGAAGACGCTATAACGCAAGCGCATGACCAGTGGCGCTTCAGCGTTTTTAAAAGCACCATCCTCGCCGACACGGCGATGCCAGAAGACATCGACGAAATCTCGAAGTACGTACGCGAAGAGGATGTGAAAAAATCCGTGCGCGTTTCCGATGATCTTCAGGAACATCGCGAATGGCTGCAAAGAAACGTCGATCTCGGCTTTGACCGGATCTATCTGCATAATGTCTGTCGGAAGAACCAAGATTTCTTCGAAAGATTTCGTGAATCTGTTTTTCCAAACCTGAAAGGGGTCTCGCTTTAAGGTGTCAAACATCTGGACGTCTGCTCAACGAACTCTCGCCGACTCGCATGGCTTTGAGCTAAAAACGCATTCAGCCCTCAAAGGCCCGGTCCCCCGGCTGCATTCTCTAACCGTAGCAATGAAGCCCAAAGAAGAGGCGAAGATGACGATCTTCAAAATTCTGTTCCTACTCTCCCTATCCATCTACGGCGCGTTTTCTGCCTCGCCTGCCCACGCATCAATCGCGATCTTGGATGTGCAAGAGTTCCGGTGCTCCAACGGAGAAAACTACGATGTCATTCGACACTATTGGGGTGGATGGGGGCCTGGCAGCTGGAAACTTGCGGCATTCTGTAACGTCGGTATTCTCAATGAGAAGAATCACGATAAATATCAGCCCCGAATGGCGGATCCAAGGATGGCTCATCCTGAAGTCGCTCGGTGTGCCGATGAAGATACCGAGTACGTTCGGCTCTGCTTTGAAGAATTCAAAACGTTTAATGGCGTTCAAGGTGGCGAGCTTGAACCTTTCGTACATGGTCGACCTTATCTCAAATCAGACTCGGCCCCTATTAAAGGCGCCAAGGTCGTCAACTAACTACGTTCACGCTTTACCTCTGTAGTAGCGCTTCAATGCGTCTACCCGAGATTCTTCAACGACATCGCTCAGACGAGCAACCTCAACCGCAAAATCAATAAATGCGTTTGGTTTAGCCGTCACGATTGTGCCGTCAACAATGATAGCCTCATCCGTGAGGACCGTTTCGGCAAACACTCCATGCTTTTTGAAAAAAGCCATTTGCCGATCTTTGTAACCGTGGGCAATTCGTCGGCCTTTTAATAAGCCTGCACGCTCAAGAAGCACCGGCCCGGCGCAGATCGCGCCGATGATGCACCCCTGATGATAGCTTTTCTGCAGGAGTTCGCGCAGAGATCGCAGCTCGACAACGCTGTCGGGATTTCCTCCGGGAACCAAGATCAGTCTGTAGTCACCGACCTGCACATTGTCGTAGCTGTGATGAGCTTTGATGATCATGCCGTTTGAACCCTGATGGTCCGACCCATCCGGCGTTGCAATCTCAACCGGGAAAGTCTTATGAACAAGCTCGCACGCCAGCATGATTTCGAATTCAATGCAGCCGGGATAAAAGAGGCTCAAAGTTTTCATCGCTCTATCCCTCTCCTCATGATCGCCCATCGTCGAAACTCTATTCTTCCTGAGGCTAGATTGCGAGTCACCGTGAGTTTGACCGGCCTCCATAAACTAAAGTAACGAACTCTAAAATTGAGCGACCTTGCTGAATAATGAAACCAAACTGCGAAAAGTCACGGCGCCGACTAGACGGTCACAATGGTTCGGGTTAAGTGTCCTATTCGATCACAATTTGAATTCATTCACGGCGGCTTTGGCCCTCGGTTAAAATCGTTGAAGAGTATGAGTGCAAAGAATCTTCCAAACACGACAAGCTGGCGCGACTTTATCGAGGAAGGCCCAAGCGGACCCGTCGTGAAGATGACAGGCATTCCGGTTGAGAAGATCCTAAATCATCTCGAGCGTGGCTTTCAAAATCGGGAGATTCTTCTAGCTTACGCCAAGCTCACTCCTGACGAACTCGAAGCTTGTCGAGAATACCAGCTCTACGTCAGTCGCAAAGAATCTCCCTGAGTCTAAGCCGCTCTTCGGAGAACTTGATTCATTTCGATCCGAAATTTCGCTGATTCGTTTCAACCTGAAACAAAATGGCCCGGAATCGCGTCAAATATATAGCGATAAAATCCGAACTCGAACCAGTACTCTGAGTAAGAGGAGGAAGAGTTATGGAAACGATCGTTCAACAGCAATCATCGAGTGTTGTTCTCGTCTTTATTCGACGCGGGTCGATTCCCACTCAGACGTCATTCTCTTCCAATCGTCACCAGCCGTCGCCGAAACCTGCAGCTCGGCCGCAACCCTCGTTGATAGAAACCGTTTTACAAATCTTATCGGTGAAGTAATTAGCTCTCGGAAACTGCGCGCGTTGAGCTATGTCATTTACGCTCAGAGTTCCTTGATTCAATGTCACAATCTTCCCCTCAAGAAATTCAATATTAGCTCAAAACCTGGATGAAAATCGAGTCTAACTAAACAGATTCTGGCTACATCCCGACTCCACTCACCTCACCGTTCGACCGACAGTTTAAACCGGGAGGAATACGATGAAACACCTAGTACTTGGTCTCACGACGTGGCTCGTGAGTTCGTTCGCGTTTGCCGCAGGCTCTGACTTCATCAACCAAACGCGCCTGACGATCACGGGAGCAAACCCGGCGCAGACACTTGAGCGAACAGTAGAAGATCTCCAAGCTGTGTTTTACAAGTACAAACCCGCACTGGATAGCGGCACCCGTATCGTTCGTCCGCTCTTCATTGGAGGCACGCGCCGCGAACCAACCCTCAGCATGACTCTCGAAAAATGTGTTCTATTCGTATGCCAGACGGTCGATCTCAATGCGGATGTGCACATCACACCTTCGCAAGGAAGTTGCAGCCGCAACATGATTATGAAAGTGGATCTGAACCGCTCAAGCCAAATCCTAACTGATGTCTACGAATCAATTGATGTGACAGCTTGCCTGAATGGAAAGACTCTCGATCTAAATTCCGAAGCCCGTCACGCTTCGAAGTATTCAACGGGTCCGGTTCAGCAAGAAACTTTCAAAATGCTCAAAATGCAAATCGATCCGATCGTGAAAGCACTTGATGCAACTCTGCGCGAGAACGCGAAATAACTCACGATCAAGCTGAAGCACGTTATGCGATAGATTAACCAAGGCAATTGACTGGAGATCCGCTCCCAGAGCCATTTCTCTGGATCGAAGTCGAGTTTTTCCGCGCCCTGTGCGGCAATCCGTACCTTTTTAAGAAGTTCCCACTATCATGGGAGCCCTCATGGAGGATTACGGATGAATCGACTTCTTCTTCCGATCGCGCTTTTACTCGCAGGATCCGTGGCCCAAGCGGCGGGATCGGATTTCATCACGCAAAAGAAACTGAAAGTCAGCGGAGCTGACCCCATCAAAACCGTCGAACGAACGACGGATGATTTGAGAAGTGTGTTTGAAAAATATCAGCCAGCTCTCGATGCCGACACCCGCGTCGTACGTCCTCTTCAGATCAAAGGTTCGCGTCGCGAGCCGACGATGAGCATGAGCCTTGAGAAGTGCGTGCTCTTTATTTGTCAGACAGTTGATCTCAACGCGGACATGAGCACGGAGCCGGCAAAGGGCTCTTGTGATCGGAATTTCGTTATGAAAATTGATTTGGAACGCTCAAGCCAGCTGGTGACGGATCTTTACCAATCCATCGACGTAAAAGCGTGTCTCAAAGGGAGCTCATTGGAACTTCGCGCGGAAGCGATACACGCACCCCGCCACGAGAGAGGCCCGCTGCAAGAAGAAGCCTTTAGACTTCTGAAAGCGCAGATTGATCCGATCATGAAGGCCTTGAACACTTCACTGAAAGAAAATGCCCAGTAGCTTCTTCTTAGCGAAAGCGGAGTTCATCGACCTCCGCTTCGGTCTCACTAAAAGCAAGCCCATGATCAATTGTGGAGACAATGATTGACCGATGAGTTGCAAGATTAGTTAGATGGCGCTAAAAAAAATGATGAAATTGAAACGCGCCCTCCGACTTCATAGTTCGAAACACCCAAAGCTTGCTCTCAAAGATGTTCTAGGAGACGGGTATCTTCTTTCACGAAATGCCATGTATGCACGCACTCGTGAGCTAGCACTCAATTTCGGTTACCGGTTTGCTCCAGCTTGGGAAAACTATAAACGTGCATCCCTTTTTGAGTTACCGATCATTCTCAAGAAAAAAATGATTCCCTACAATGACTCGGTTCCAACGTTGATTCGATTGGTCCGCGATCACGACTTCGATGAAGACATGATCGATGTGCTTGTGAATCTGACGAGCTATCACTTCCACGAAGCGGCTCACGGCGTATCCGACGCTGTCCTCAAACCGGTGAAGGCGAAGTCGGCGCGGGAGAAAGTGCTATCCGCCTTGCTTTGTGAGAGCTACGCAAACGCAACTGAATCTATGGCCGTCACTTTTGTTGACGACGAGATTCAGCAGTTCTTTTTAGAACACAACTCCTATATCTACGCGACTCCGGAACGTGCCTACGAACGTCAGCAGGCTTTCGTCGCTTGGGGACCAACGGCGCTTTTCCGGATTCTTTGGTTATCCTACCTCTTCGCGAATTTTCTTGTCGATGATGTGTCGACAGAAGAACTTGAATCGGCCCTGCAATTTGCTTTGCAGAAAGATAAAATCACGAAAAAAGATCGCGAAATGGGCGCGCAGCTTTTCGCAAACGCCTACGAGCTGAACGAAAATTTCCGTTTGAAAACGGCAAAGCTTTACATGCGTATGTTGGGCATCAAGGGCAATATTCGAAAAACTCTTGCCTTCGATTTCACGCACCTTCTCACGAACAATCGGGAATTTCGGCAAGCCTTCGATCGCTTAACCGAAATGACGGCGCTAGATCTAAAGCCTTAGTCGTTTGTTAACGTGGCCTGAACCAAATAATCAAAGTCTATTTACAGGTACGGGGCTGCAGACATCGCGATCCCGTCACACCTAAGAAACTCCCAAGTCTCTGAAATCTCGCCCGTTTATGACGTGCTGAAATCGTCATTTAAGAACCTTTCAACATCACCAAAGTGCTCCCGATAAGCTCTATGTCCAGAGTTAGCCGCTCGGAACCTTCGATTGTTGGAGTCGGCGATTTTGGCGAGTCTGAAGTGACTTAAAAGTGACCCGGAGGCCTTATTCATGAGACGCGCTTCAATTCTTTTAGCTGAAGATGACCTTGATCTCAGAGAAACACTCCAAGCGCTTCTAGCAGAGTTCTACGATGTTCACGTTGCGTCTAACGGTGAACAGGCTCTCGATCTGCTCACCTCAGTGAAAATTGACCTTGTGCTCTTTGACTTCAATATTCCAAGCGCGACCGGAACCTTAAACGGCGCTCAATTGACGCGAGTTCTGTCCGACATGGAGCTTAATACTCCGGTGATTTGGTTTACCGGCGAGAGTCGAACTGAGATCGTAAAACAAGCTTGGCGGTTAGGCGTTTATGAGTATCTTGAAAAACCTTTCAACACGGCCACCCTTCTTCAGTCGATAACGCGTGCGTTGGAGAATGGCGCAAGCGCTCTGAAAGTGCGCGATCTTCGCGTCTCTTTTCGCGAATAAAAACCAAGAGAGTCTTTGACCAGTAACGTTGGATCGAGCGACGCTTGGTCCAACGGAAGGACTCGCTATGCTGCACGCAAAAACGACTGGTCTCTATGCAATTCTCTTAACCGTGTCCGCGTTGATTTGCTCGGCAAATGCGCTAGCTAATAAAGCGAATCAAAAAGCTCCTCCGGAGTTAGTGAACTTGGTGAGCGAGTTCGGAAAAGCCATCAAGAAAAAGGATATCAAAGCCGCAAGCGCAATGAGTCGCTTCCCGCTTCGCAATGCGGTCCATATGGATCAACCTAAGAAATCTCAGTCTGAATTCGCCTCGTCGGTCAAAGAAGGGCTACCCGGCTATTGTCATCGCGTAAATGAGCTCAAGCTCGATGAGAACGGTAAGGATTGGTATTTAGACTGCGATGGAAACATCTTCTTCTTTGGGCAAGTTGCCGGTAAATGGAAGTATCTCGGTTACGAGAACATCAACGAGTGACCAATCGCCCTTAATCGTAGCGGTCATGAGCGTCTTTTTAACGTTCTCACTGCAGCAAGTTCTTCTGCCATTGAGTCAAACGACAGCGCGAAAACTTGAAGAACCGTCACGATTCGGTTCCAATCTGAAACCTGACTCTGCCCGTGACGTTGTTATTTAGCCGACGAAAGTGAAACTCTTCCATGTGCATCGTCTACTTCGCCAAAGATTTGCATCCTGACTACCCGGTCATCGCGGCTTTCAACCGAGACGAAGATTACAACCGCGAAGCGGCGCAAGCTGACTTCTGGAAAGATGCTCCACTCGTCCTTGCCGGCCGGGACTTCTCTTCTTCTGGAACGTGGGGAGGAGTTTCGAAAAAAGGACGGTTTGGATTTCTCACGAACTATCGAAACCCAAAGCTTGTTAAGGCGCACGCAAAGAGCCGTGGGGAGCTTGTCTCGGAATTTCTAAAGGGATCCACGTCAGCGAGTGAATACTTGAGAAAAGTCGTTCAGCCTCGTCAAGATGAGTTTAACCCATTCAATCTGCTGATCGGTGATCGGAACGAGACCTGCTACTATTCGAATGTGACTAACGAGATTCAAACGCTCACGAAGGGCTTCTACGGCTTGAGCAATCATCTGCTGAATACAGATTGGATGAAGGTTCGCATCGGTCGAGCGTGGTTTGAAAGTTACCTCAAGCAACAGCGAAAGCCCGCTCCAGAGGATTTTACCGAGCTTCTCTTAAATAGCGTTCAAGCACCAGACGAGGCTCTTCCAGATACTGGCATTGATAGGAAGATCGAGAAGCTGATCTCCCCAATCTTTATCCAAATGCCTGGCTACGGCACACGCGTGTCGTCGGTTCTGCTAATTAGCTCGACCGGTCAGATCGATTTTCTCGAGAAAACGCATGTCCCTAAAGTCAACGAGTCGATCCGGAAATTCAGATTTCAGATCGGCTGACGTTATCAATTCCGCTCACAACGGCCAGACTTACAGCTGTATGGAAACGGGCAGCTTTTAAATACGTTGCATTCGACGCCGTCGCCATTACTCTTCACGCAGCGACCGCTCTTGCAACTCGCCGGAAACGGGCAAGAATTAAAAACATCGCATTCAACACCATCACCGTTGCTCTTTACGCAGCGACCGTTCTTACAACTCGCCGGGAAGGGACAAGGCTTAAAGATGTTGCAGATCTGGCGAAGGGAGCCGGTTGAGATTTGATCCTGCTCGACGTCACTTTGCGTTTGCTCCGTATGAAGTGTTGTCTGTGCTTCCGAAACGTCACCGTCTTGTGCAAAGGCGATATTCATCGCAAGAAGCGCGATCATCACGGCCGTGCATAAGCTCAAGATCCATTTTTGATATCCCATTTATCCCCCGTTTAGTTACGTGTAGGTGACCGGTAGCTTCCAAAATGGCCCCGATTTTCGACTTAGAGTGGAAACGCACCTTCAGGCCCAAGGGCAAAGCAACTGAAATGCCATTCGAATCGGTAGGGCTTTGGCTCCAATCGATTCAAATTGAAACGAACGGCGCTCGATTCGCACCAGAGATGTCACTCCTACTGCCTCCTCCCTTCCGCGAAACTGAGTTTGTAGGGGGAGCACGGAATGAAATCAAAACTCGCAAAAGTGACCCTGGGAATCTCGCTCTTCGCAGAGGCACTTCTTCTTCAGGGATGTGCCGGTGACTTCAAACCTGTATCGACACTGACCCTTCCTTCAAATGCAGGTCTCGATGGCGGTGGAACAACGGTCGCGGTTGACGGAAAAACTCTCTACGCCAACAACTGCGCAGCTTGCCACGGGCCGGTTGCGACTTCGACGAAGATGGGTCGAGTCGCGCAGCAAATTCAAGCCGCCCTCTCTTCGATTCCGCAGATGAAGCCAATTCAATTAACGACTAACGAAATCAGCCTGATCGCGGCAGCCCTTGCTCCTTCGCAGAATTCGGCGGCCGTAACCCCTACCGAAGCGGCTGCAAAATACTTCCCGCTTCCGGATCGTGAGAAGGCACCTAAGAGAATTTCGCGCCTCACCCGCGATCAACTCGAGGTCACAATCAAAACTCTTTTCTCATCCTATCCGCTTCCTTCCATAAAGAATGCGCTACCGGCTGATCCGCTCATCACTAATTATGAATACTCGGAAGTCTTGAATTTCAATGCTGCCAATTTTGCTCCTTTTAAAACTTGGCTCGATCAAGTTGTAGCTGCCGTGCGAGCAAATCCCGCAGGCCTTATCAACTGCACCTCCATGAACAACTCGCAAACTTGTCTTCAAACTCAAGCGCGGGCTTTCCTGGTCAAAGCTTTTCGCGGCGACGTGAGTGAAGCGAAGCTAACGGAACTCACGAACTTTTATGTTACGGCTTTTTCTAAAACGGATCTCGCGACGGCAACCGGTGATCTAGTCGATATTACTCTTAGTTCGCCGCAATTCCTCTTTCGGGAGGAGTACGAAATCTCTGCAAGCACGGCACAACTTGTTCCTGCCGAACAACTCCAGCTCCTCACGTACGGTCTCGCCGATGCTCCACCTGAGAAGCTCGCAATGAATTCGCTGAATGCGGCTAGTTACGTCAGTGCTTCAGCTCAGCCAGCTACCATCAACGCGGTTCTTTCTACACCAGAAGCTCGCGCAAAACTTTCGCGCTTCTTCCTCGCGTGGCTGGAAGTCAAAGAAGCAAGTGAGTACAACCTCGCACCCTCTCTTTTCCCTGAGTTCACTTCGCAAGTCGCGGCTTCGGCCGTGAACGAGACAAAGAAGTTTTTAAATCACCATGTGACTCGGCCACAAATCAGCCTCAAAGACATCACGCTCGCAACTCAGTCCTTCGTAGATGCCAACCTCTCGAACATTTACGGCGTGAGTGCTGCGGATCCCATGGGCAACTCACTAGTCAACCTGAATCCGGCTGAGCGTCTCGGCATTTTCTCGCAACCTGCCGTCATTGCATCGCACTCAGGACCTGATACGACCCGCCCGGTGAAACGAGGAGCATTCTTCGCCCGCAAGGTCATGTGCATCCCGATCGCGGGAACTCCTCCCGATGTCGACACAACTCTGCCCGATAACCGTGCGCAAACGCTTCGCCAGAAAATCGAAGCAGCTACGAATAACTCGCGCTGCATGAGCTGTCATAGTGCGCTCAACCCGATGGGCTTTTTCCAGGAGCGCTACTCCGCAAGCGGCAAGTGGCGGACGACTGAAGACGGGCTAAACGTCGACGCACGCATTAACTTCACTTCGCTTGATGAAGGTTCGCTCCACACCGATGGTCCTGTGGAAACGATCAAAGGATTAAGCCAGTCCATGATGTTCCAACAATGTTTTATCCGTCAGATGTTTCGCTTCTATATGGGTCGCGCCGAGACTGCGTCTGACGATCCGGTTCTTAAGGAGATGTTTCTCGCGTTTACCGCAAACGACAAGCAAGACGTTCTAGCAGCGCTCAAGACTTTGGCGAACTCTTCACGGCTCAATAATCGATAAGGGGGCAGTTATGAAAAACTCAAAACCACTTCTCACCCGTCGCGATCTGATCAAACAACTCGGTTTTGCTGCCTTCATCATGCATCCGCTCCTACGAAGTATGGCCCTTGCTGCTTCGACACCTTTCGCGAACGCACCTCGTTTCGTCATGTTCTTCAAAGGTGCTGCGTTTCAGCCATCGCAAATGCCGACGAGCCTAGCGGCCATGGCGGGAACTCCGCTCGCATCCCTCCAGCCGCACGCAAATGACTTCATCTTGTTTAAGAACATGAACATCCACGGCGGCTCACCGAAGGCCTCTTATCAAGAGGAGCATGGCGCAGGACTTTTCGGCTGCGTTACCGGAAACTCTTTGAAGTACACAAGTAACGATTCGTACTTCGCGTATACTGATTTTGAATCGATCGATATTCGCATCGCTCGCGAGTACCAAGCGCGTGCTGGTCTCTCGAGTCTGCCGATCTCAAGTCTGCACATAGGCGGCGGCGCGCATTCGGATGCGGACAGCGTAGGCCTCGGGCAGCGTTACATCTCCTTCCGTAACCGGCAAGCGGGGGATTCGACTTATGGAAACGCGATCGAGCCGATTCAAAATGCCGGTCAAGTCTACGACATGCTCATGCAGCGAATTAACTTAATGTGCGCAGGATCATCCAACCAGCCAAACGCGGATCAAGCAAAACTTCGCGCAACGCTGGAGCAGAAAAAAAGCGTATTGGATTTGAAGTTAAAAGAAATTCAGGAAGCCCGCTCAAAGTTCGGACTAGATTCCGAGCACTCCAAAAAGCTCGACGGACTTCTCGAAGGATGGCGCGAAGCGGAGAAGCTTGTTTCAGCTGAACTTGCCAACCTTGGACAAAATCAAGGCGGCTCTGGGCAAATGTGTCCGTCGATCACGCGCCCGACCGGAAACGGAACTAAAAAACAAAATTTAGATGAACTCTCGCCCGTTCACGACCAGATGATCAGCATGGTGCAACTCGCCTTCCAGTGGGATCTCACGCGGGTCGTGGCTTTCACTCTCTCTGGGGCTTCATGCGGACAATACAGCCCGAGCCGCGGCGTGAACTCTGCCCATCATTCTCTTGAACATGCAAATAACCTTTCGCAATTAGCAAAAGTCGATGCGTACTACGCCGAAAAGTTTGCGGGCTTACTTAGCGCCCTTAAGAAAGTTGACGACGGAAACGGGCAAACAGCTCTCTACAACAGCTCGATCGTTTTCGGACAAGAGTGCTGGAGCAGCAGTGGACACTCTCTCAAAGGAGTTCCGTTCATGCTCGCTGGCCAAGGTGGTGGAAAATTCATGAGCGGAAGAATCGTGGACGCTGGAGGCCGCAACAACAATGATCTTCTCATCTCTTGCTTGCAGGCTTCAGGCGTTCAGGCTTCGACATTCGGCATGGCGTCGCTTTGCAAAGGACCCATCGTTTAATTTCAGACTTTCCCCTCGGCAAGCGCTAACCCAACGGGCCCCCATCCCAGCTTGCCGAGGGTTTTTCATTCTTCACGAATCCTCATGTTTCTTAGCGAACAAGAGGTAACTCTACTGATTAAGAGCCGCAAGCGATGGAGGCACATGCCTTTAACCTTCCGTTAATGGAGGTCGCTCTATTCTCTCTAGGACACCCAAATCTGCAGAGAATCGCTTCTATAACAGGTTATCGCTGTCTAATCTGTTGACGATCAAGAATGAACTACCTGACGAGATCTACCCCTATTGACGCCAAGCAGACGTTGCCGTCATATAGGGCTGTTCACCGACAAACCGAGGAGAACTCGGATGGGAAATTCCCACCAGGCCACATTTCAGACGACGTTTGACCAAGCAGCCGAGTTCCGTGAACTCTGCGTACTGCTCACTCAGCTCACGCGGGCACACGGAGTACGAACCGTTGCCTTTGACGATCCTAGCCTACGCCACTTTACAGCGCTGAAACATGATCAACGTGTTCAGTGTTTAGATCTATTGCGTAACTACGTCGACGTTCTAAGCTCGGCTGATAATGAGGGTCTCGACCTCACGGACTCTCCGCTCCTTACGTTCAAAATGATCCGCAAGATGGGTCTGACAGCGCCCAGCGACATCTTTGATAAGATGACTCGTGACTGCGTCGTTGAACTCTATAATCGCGACAACATTCAGATCTTCCGCAACTTACGCTTCTTTGAAATTTGCAGTTACACGATTGAAGACATCATTTGCCGAGAATGGTGGAAACTCTATTCTCGAGAAGACGAAATCACTCGCGGCATCTTCGTTTGGGGGAGCCGGATTTTCAGCCAAGAAGTTTCGCGTACGGTACGACCAGAAATCCCACGCCACGTTTTGCGTGAAAACGAATCCTTCCGACGCTTTGGAATGTACGTTGATCTCGATTTCATGACGCCCGTCTATGCAGGCAAGGAAGTATTCGGCGCGATCGTTGTCGAAAAAGCCGAGATCTTTGAAGCTTTGCCGATCTCATCGGCGGAAGCCCTGGCGTGATCTAAAGAAAACCGGCCGCGCGGCGTGTGCCGCCGACGTCCGGCGAATTGACGGGCGAATTGACGGGCGAGTTGATGGACCCGCGAATGATCAAGCGGCCGATCGAAGGATGGTGCGCTCCCTCTTCATGCACTCGTCCAAAATTCCTGAGTACATGGCCGCGCATTGTCGAAGGTTCTGCTCAATCTGCTGCCGCTGCTCTGGACTCAGACCTTCCAGAAGTTCAAAGGCTTTATCCAAATGCCCAACGTCCTCTTCCGAATGAACTTTCAAAAAGTTTGATGCTTTTTTCCCGTGCGCCGCTTGCACGCGTTCGAAAGCTTTTTGCCCGTAATCAACGGCAATTCCCTCTAAGCAAAGAACGTAACCAAAAAAGGATGCAGGTGATCGGAAGAACATCCAGAACACTTGGGATTGGTAGAACCCAGATGTGGATGCAAACTCACTTTGGAGCTCCATACCTAAATGTTTTAGGTCGTTGGTTAGGAGCAGTTCGTGATTTCTTTCTTCTTTAGCGTGATCCACAAAGCGATGATGAAGTTTATTATCGGGGAATAAAGATCCCGCAAGTGAGATCAGCCTCGTCGAATTTGAGACGAAGTAGTACGTTTGCGAAAGCCAGTTGGCGTAGAACTCCTTATCCTCCCAAGGAGACTCGACAAGCTTCTGCAGCAAGGGAGCTGTGGCTTCGCGATAGATTTCCATCATTGTCGCGCTTTTCATTTGAACTCCTTGAGATTTGGGCTGAACCGCTTGAAGCGAATGTGCATGAGTCTGGACGTGGGTCACTTGCGTCGTATCAATCCGATCTTTCCAAAGCTGATCGACGAACTCGCGCGTAACTCCGTCTGGATGCGATTTCACTTCCTCTTTTGAGCAAGCCATGAGGCTGCAAAAATAATCGTACTTCGTGATCTGCTCTTGATACGTGCGAAAGCCCAACCGGTCCCCGATCTTATCGACCCCGATATCGGTTCTCGGCGTTCCGACGACGGCATCGTATCCCGACGCTTGCATCACGCGTTGACCTAACGAGACAAGAATATCGGCCCACGCGGTGCCTGAAAGCGACTTACGCCACTGGGGATTGACGGTAAGATACTCCATACTCATCAATCTGATGCATCCAGCATTGGCTAATTTTTGGAGAGCCGAATCTTCAATGCCAGCGAAGTAAGAATGCTCCCGGTCGCTACGAGCAGAAAGATCAAAGAAGGTGTAGAGATGCATCCCGACTAGCTCATGATTTCGATCGAGGATGCAGGCCGCGATGTCTTGGCGAAAGAATTCATCGGGGTTGAGGGCTTCAGCCTGATTCACCTTCTTAAAGACGGCATACCAAACTTCTCGCCATAGAGAGTAGGCCCGATTGCGAAGTTCAAGTTCGTCTTGTTTCGTCGAAAAGCCGCCAAGAGAGATGATCCGATATTGAAACGACTTGTTTTCAACCAGCTTCATCCGAATGTCCTCTTCATATAGACTTTTCGGATACTCAACATTATTTGTTGAGGTTTATAACTGTCCCAGCTTTAGAGGCTCCTAGCTCATGGCTCATTTCAATTGGCTCAAAGAGAGAGGACTTCGGTTAAGTTGGCCCGCCACGCATTTAACTTGTCATTTGCCGTTGAGCACATTTTGCCCTTTCCGAGACTGATCAATCGACTCGCCAAGAACCCGCATCGCTTCTTGAGGCGCATGGAAGCCCATTGAATTTTCTGCTTCGACAAAATCCAAAAGAAATTGCGCCTGGCGCTGATGATTTTGCGCCTCCTTGAGGGTCATCTCGCCGGTCCCATTTGCTTTGGCGACCTTGATGTCCTTGATTAAATCTATCAAGGCATTCATGGCGGTGTTCCGTAAATTAAACGTGTTTGTCTGAATGACGTCGACTTTAGCGCGTAAATCAGCTTCAGACGAGCGATGACACGTCTGACAAGCTCGATTGATATTGAGAAGTGGCGATCGGACGTGATGATCAGAAATTTTCATCGCGCCCTCTCTGATGTAGGGCATATGGCAGTCGGTGCAAGAAACGCCCGAACGCGCGTGGACCCCTTGCGAGTACATTTCAAACTCGGGATGCTGCGCTTTGAGAACAGGTGCACCGGTCTCCGCGTGAAACCAATCTTTGTGGCCGTTTTCTTGGTAGTTGGCCAGGATGTCCGTTGCTTTCAGCCCTTTTTCCCAAGGATACGTCAGCCTTTTTTCAGGACCTTTAAAGTAGTATTCTACGTGGCATTGGGCACATACGAAGGTGCGCTTCTCCTGATGAGTCGCATCGCGATTGACATCGAAGTCGAGCTTTCCTTCCAACGCTTTCACTTTTTTTATTCCTTCCATGAAGCCTGGGCGAGTCACCCGTAACTGCATCGTCTGGGAGTCGTGACAATCGATGCAGGAGACAGGGTGAGAAACATGCTTTACGGCCTCGGTGAATGGCATTTGATTCATCTTTTCAAAGCCTTTTATCAAGTCGCCATCGCCAAGCTTCTTGTAGGGGACGTAGACCGAGCCGTGACAATGAATGCACGTCCCCGGCTGCTTCGCCGCCTGCTGACGCTGGGTGAAGATTTGATCGGTCAACATGTGGAAGTGCCCGCGTTCTTCTCGAAAATCGACCGAGAACGGATAACCAGCCCACATTGTTTTTAGGCGTGGATCTTCATCGAGCCTACTTTGAGCGACCACGCTTCTGGGATCAGCCTCGGTTGGCGCCCGGGGTACAGCCTCACTACCGCCGTATTTCGTACGAACTTGGTCAACCGTCTTCAGATAGCTGTCATATTGAAGTGGAAAGTTTTTGCCCCAAATTGCAGGATCAACGGTTTCTTCCGTCAATTCTACAACGCGGTAAAAGGGTTTTTTGCCTTCTTGCTTCTTCTCCATGATGTCGATCGTGAGCGCGATGATTCCAATCCCTGCGAGGAGACCAGCTAAACCGAACGCAAAAAATAGCCCAAGTTTTTTAGTTCTCATGCTTGCCATAACACTCCTCGAAGCTTCTATTCCAAATGTCCAACAGTGCTGTGACATCGGACGCACGAAAATGGTTCATTCTCAGTTGTCACATCGATCTGATGAACAACATCAGTGTGACACTTACGGCAGGACTGCTCGGTGATTGCACCGTTTCTCTTGGTGATCTGAATCGGCTCATGAAAGTTGCCCGTGGTAAAGGCAACTGAGTGGTTCCATCCATTGAGAGCTTTTGTGAAATACTTGTTCACCACGCCCTTTGGCGTGTGACAGTCGTTGCAGACCGCAACGGCGTGGTGACTTGATTTTGTCCAAGCGTTGAAGTGATTCGCCATCACGTGGCAGTTCATGCACGCCTTCGGATCATTCGTCATGTATGCGGCACCATGGGCGTAGAAAAAGGTGTAGCCACCGATGCCCATCAGAAGACATACGCCAAACAGGGCTAGAATTTTTAGTACCGAATCTGCGCTCATCTCTTTCGAACCTCTACCAAGTTCAATTCGATGACCAGTAGTCACAGTCGGCTTTTCAGTATTTAATAAACTCAAACGGGAATGTTGAAATCGCGTTAAACATGTGCCGTTTAGTCACTCTCAGTTGAGCTAAATGTCTCAGCCTGAGTCGATCAAACCTAGACAGTTCGCGGGGAATTTTTCGTGTTGGGATCAAATGAATCCAACGCGAACGACTTAAATCTCGGAATATGACCCCTTCGTCCCCAAAACATACAATTCCTTAACGAAACTTCCGAAAGAGAGTGGGGATGCTCTCAGCATGTCGAGTTAATGCGCGAAGAAGGGGTCAAACAATGAGGTCAACAAGACAACTCTCGATGTTCGTCCACCTTGCGATGCTAGTTGTTCCAATGATGTTTGTTTCGCTAGAAGCATCAGCTGCCCGCACCCTCCGAGTCGCGTCCTATCCCGTGCGATACATCTTTGAGTACAATTCGACTCCGCTCCATGTCTGTAACACCGGTGAGCGCATGGGCGCGATGATCTCGTACATGATGAGCTTTACGAACCTCTCCTCGATTCCGCAAACGATCACCGTCACGACCCTTCCTGGTAGCTACGGCGGAGCGGTAACGAACTCCTGTGGAGCATGGCCAGATCAGAGGTTCTCTCATTGCTTTGAAGACAACTCAGGTAACGTGGCCAACGGCGCAACGGGTGTTAATCCGACGACGAAAATCATTCCTGCAAACGGCACCATCGGTTACCGCTTTGTTGCCGTGGCTTGGTCGCCCTTCGGGAATACTTGTGGTACAGGCCATAATCACGGCGACTTCTTTATGTCGATTTCTTTCGAAGTCAAAGTAAACGAAGATCGGGGCGCCATTCAAGGGACGCTTGTTCCAATGCTCGATGCGCCTGTTCCAGGTGGTCAGGCTTGCGGAATCAGTCTTCCGCCCACGCCGATCTGTAACCCGATTCTCGATCGTCAGCGTTCAACGGTTCCGCTCCCGATCAATGGCGGTCGGCCGTTTTGAAACGTCGAATGTTAGTTCGCTTCGGCACCATCCGATATCAAACGAATCTCTTTTTGATCGTTGATGCTCCAGACATCAACGCGTCCGCTATTCCCTAAAGGCATCACGACAAGAATTTCGAAGCCAGTCTCATCGGCTGTGCAACCTTTCTTGCAGTACGTTTCGTAGTCAGAAAGGCGTACGCTCTCAACGCGCTCATCGTATTTAAAAACCTCGCCGAGTTCGTTAGCCGCATCGTTGATATACGAATCTGTATCTAGGCGAGTTGGATCTTCTCGGAACTCCTCGGAGTCGCTATAGCTTGAAGGTCTAAAAGCGGCAACAAAACCAATTTTATATTTGATAAGCGGCTCATTAGGCCGCCACCCAATCGCTTTCAGATCGGTGGAATAGCGTTTGTATTCCGCGTGGAATGCTTTTTGTCCTGAGTAAAATGACGCGAGCGCCATTTTGGCTTCTGAGCGCCGCTCGCGTAGCTGTTCGTCAGTCAAGGTCTGCTTCTTCAACTGCTGATCTTCATCGAGACGCTTAACTCTTGAAATCTCCGCGGGATTAGACGCCGCCTGTTCCGATTTGGATGCCATCGGCCCAACCCCAATGACTTCTTGAGCCGATGTCTGAGTTGATCCGTCTTCGGGAAGAGGCTGAGCTGACCGCTGGAAGAAGTAAAAAAGGGCGAACACGAGGATCACCACGATCATGATTCCAATTTTCTGCCGACGATGTCTTGCTAACGATAAACGCGCAGGTCTCACGGGCAAGGCTCGTAGCGTGAACCATCCCGATTCGCAGGACCGAACCACAATGTGTAGGAATTCGTTCGAGCTTGATCGCAAAGGCTAGAGGAGAATGCGGACGATTCCGAAACGGCAACCGGCTTCTTCTTTGCCGCAAACGGCTCGTAGCGGCCGCAACTTCCGCTCGTGTAGCACCCGTCGGCACTGGCAAGATCAAAGTAGTCCACGAGATCTGCAGCTAGAAGGCCTGTGTTCGCTAACGATACGATCATCTTTCGATCATGCGCTGCTAGGGCAAGGAACCGGGCGTAATCGATGGCCGTCGAGGACGTGAGCGGAAATCCGCTTGTGCTGAGGTATCCATCCGTTTGATCCCAAAGCACGCCGTCGCAGCCTTTGGTCTTTGCGAGATCCAACCGTCTTTCCATGATCGCCCTCACATTAGCCGAGCGTGTATCCAGCCAATACTCGTTCGTTGAGCCCGATTGATTTCCGATATCACCTGCGTTGAAATCGGAGGCGTCTGGATCATTACTTTTGTAGACGCCCGCCGTTATCATGCAAATCAAAGTATGTCCTTCGCTCTTGATTGAATTGAGTTCGCCCGTCGTGTATCCAATTCCGTCGGCAAAGTAATACACGGGCGTCGGGATCGAACGTGGCGTATTGCTCCATTGCATGTAAGAAGCTTTGAGAGAACGAATTTCAATTCTCTCGGCAACGAATGTTTCTCCATTATATGTAAGTGTTTCGGCGCGAATAGGGTCGATCGAGAAATCAGCAGCCGTCAGACTTCGCGGTGTTGGCAGATTCAAACAGTTCTCACGCACGACAACTGCTGAACTTACGCTCGCAACAACGATTCTGGATTTCACGAACGTTCCGTCCGAACACGTGCCAGCTTGAATGTAGATCTTTCCGTCGTAAGTATGTCCCCCGCCCCCACTGTCACCGTTACTCGATTGATTGGAAAACAGTGGCAGCGAGCAATTTTGATAGAAGACAAAAGGAATGAGTAAGAGCAGCAGATTCGATAAGATTCGCGAGGCTCTTCTTGATTTTTCACTCGTTAGGCGAAGCATTTACAACCCCACTTTCAAATCGGTCGAGCCTTGTTTCGAGGCGATCTCATACTTGATGGCGCTTCCCGCCCCTCGCTTGATGATTTCGCCGTTCTTAATCGCCCACTGGCTAAATCGGTGGAACGTCGAACGCGACCACCCAACTTGCGTGCACGCCTCTTCAGCCGTAAAAGACGTGCCGCCTGGAAATTGCTTTTCAATTGTTCGTTTTCGCGCCTGCATTGGATCAACGGAAGCGAGTTTCAGCGGTATTCGAAGAGCAAAGGATCCGAAGATCGATAGACGGTAGCTGCCGTTTATGAACCGAATCTCACAAGGCAAATCCGCATTTGCTAACCACTTATTTGTTCTAAATAGAATCTGACGAACTTTTCCTGGCGAGCTCTCCACATTGAAATGTTCATCAGGATATACGGCCGAGAAGAGACTGCCCACACTTTGCGGAACGTAAAAGTCCCGGCTCATGGCCGTAAGAATTTGATGAACCTTATTACCGTCGAGAGAGTCTCGGCCTCTTAGGCTCCCGGTTTCGAGATCAAAGTAAACATCTGCGGTCGGATCACCAAGCCTATAACTCTCGCTCGGTTGCGCCGCAAATTGCTTTAACACTCGTTCGCGATAGGCCTCAAGCGGCGTGCCGAAGATAAGATGATCATAGAGGGACTGATCAAACGCTATTTTGATCGTGAAGAGATCGGCTTCGCGGATACTGACCCAGTGCTCGCGCTCCTGAGCAAGTTGGCGAAAAGCAATGAGAGGCTTTGTCGAGTTCTCCTCGATTGACTTCATGATCACTCGCCACTTTGTGATGAGAAGATGGTCAAAAGAAAATCCACTTCCCAATCGCGACGCTGCTTGTTCGAGGCTCAAGCGGGCCTGCTGGAAATCCTCATTTAAGAAGTAGCAGCGAGCCTTCTGCTCGAAGCAGTTTGCAGCAAGCCGATGGGCCGTTGCTCGCTCGGCCATCTCGATTGTTTGATCTAATAGGGCTGCGGCTTTTTCAGGTTCACCCATCTCAAGGTGCGCGCTACTCAAATTCACACGCGCGACGAGCTTAGAATAATCACCAGCTGACGAGCTCAGATAATCTTCTAAATAAGGAATGGCGAGCGAGTAGTCGCCGTTTGAGATGTAACAAAAGCCCATGAAGAGTGTTGCGTCCGGAGTTCTGCGCGCTTCTGGTGAAGACAAGACATCCGTCAAAAGATCGATCGCTTCGGAAACAGATCCGTTTCGTGACAGCAAGACCGCGTACTCGCTAATTTCGGCGGTGTTTGCCGGCACGTCGAGCTTCTTCTCATTGCGCACAATCGGATGGAGTAATCTCAAGCCTTGCTTGACGAGGCCAACGCGTCGGCAAATGTTTGCGAGAGGAAGCCTTATCTCACGAGAGGCTTTCGCTAAACTCTCACTCGCCAAGCGTTTCGCAACTTGATCACCTCTTCCGGCCTTGATCAGCGAGTCGCACTCGGCGACGAGTGAAATGAGTTTTTGCGATGCTCTGCTTTGAGACACGGTCCTCCCGAAAACGGGCACGATCAAAGTTCTTCTAAACATTAAAGCACCTACAGGAGCTTTAGCTCAATCCCCGTCGCAAATCGAAACGCGCTGCCCTCTCACCAGATATGTAACTCGAAAAGACCGACCAACGGCGGTGAGATGGAGACAGATCCAAACCACAATTTCCATCATGTACGTAAGGGGGAAAAATGGGGTCACCTCGGTTATCGAATGGCAGCATCGCAAACGTCAGCAAGCTTACTGCCGGCGTCTTCATCGCGAGTTTTCTTTTAATTCCTTCGCTTGCTCTCTGCGCGGATTACTTCGTGTCTCCAAGCGGTTCTGATTCGAACAACGGCTCGATGACATCACCTTTTAGATCGCTCCCGAAAGCTTACAGCTTAGCTTCGGCGGGGACTACGATCTATCTGCGCGGTGGCGTTTACTCTCCCACTTCACGCATTGTACTGAATAAAAGCGGCACGAGCGCGAATCCTATCCGCGTCTTCGCATACGAAGGCGAGACACCGATTATCGACGGCACAAATGAATCCGAGCAATGGCGTTCTCTTCTCGAGATCCCGGGAAGCTTTAACCACGTCAGAGGTCTAGAGGTCCGCAATGCTTCGAACACCGGTGTCGCGATTTTGGGAAGCGGCCAAGGAAACATCCTCGAGAAGCTTAACGTTCACCACTCGGGCCGCGTTTGGGAAGAAGGCAACGGGATCGTTATTTATGACTCAAGCTCAAACAACCTCATTCTAAATTGCGACTCTCATCACAACCGCTCGGTGAGGAACGTCGGTAATTCTGACGGCATTCGCCAAAGCGGTCGTGGATTGGGCAACATTCTGCGAGGAAACAGAGCTTATCGGAATTCTGATGATGGCTTCGATCTCTGGAACGGAGCTCCGACTTTGCTTGAGGGTAACATCGCCTATGAGAACGGTTACGATGATTCATTCAACCGACTTGGTGATGGCAATGGATTTAAGCTCGGTGGAAATCACTCAGGCTACACGTCGGGCGGGCACACGCTCCGCAACAATGTTGCCTTTCGAAATCCTTTAAATGGCTTCGACTACAACACCGGCCAAGGCGCCTTCAAGCTTTACAACAATACGGCGTACATGAATGGACCTGTCATGCCCGGCGGCGGCAGCTGGGGTGAGAACTTCGTCTTTTCAAATAGCGGCGACGTCTTTCGAAACAACTTAAGCTACCAAGGTGGCCAATCTCTCAAGGGCGACGACCAATCCAACTCGTGGTCATTATCGGTCAGCGTGACGGATGCAGACTTTCTCTCGCTTGATGATTCCGCTCTTCGCGGACCTCGAACGGCGGACGGCTCGCTTCCGACCTCTAACTTCTTGCGACTCGCTTCCAGCAGCGATTTGATCAATAAGGGAGTCAACGTTGGTCTTCCGTACTCCGGTAGCGCTCCTGACCTTGGCGCCTACGAGGCGGGAACGACCGTTTCGCCAACTCCGACTCCGACTCCGACTCCTGCGCCAACCCCACAGCCTACGCCAGCCCCTACACCGCAATCGACTCCGAGCGGAGTGAACCTTCTTAAAAATCCTGGGTTTGAGAACGGCGGAACTTCTTGGACTGACTGGGGCAACACCCGTGTGACATCAGAAAACATCCACTCGGGTCAATATGCACTTCGCGTTGGTACTGGTGAAGGTGGTCGCGGCCAAGTGGTTCAAGGCATTCAACCGGGCGCAACTTATGTTCTGAGTGTTAACGCCAAAGTCCCGAGTGCACGCGATGAACAGTGTTACATCGGATTCACCTTCCGCGACGCTAACGGACGCTCGATCTCCTCACCCTCGCCTTCTCTTCACGCACTCTCCGGAGGATGGGCAACCTCAACTCTTCGCGCTTCGGCGAAGGCTCCACCAAATGCCGTCAGCGTTTCGGTCTGGGTTTGGAAGGATGCGACATCCGGGTTCTGCTACGTCGATAGTTTCAACTTCTTCAAACAATAATGATTGAACCAACTTGACCGGGGGTCCCACGCCTCCGGTCATGAGATGAGTCAGGAAGCACTCATAAAGTTGTGAGGCGCACTATGAAAGATCAAACCGGCTTCAGCCTAGTCGAAACCATCATTGCAAGCGGTATCGCGGTCTTTATCATTCTCGCCGTGACGAGTATCTTCACAACGCAGCTGAACCAAATCAAAGGCCTAAATCAAAAACAAGAAATGCTTGAACTCAAATCTTTGATGCTCGAGCAGCTTTCAAAACCCGGCGTTTGCTCTTGGCAATTGCACGACAAGGTGATTGATGTCAGCGGATCAACAACGGAATCATCACCTAGCCCCACGATCTTGAATCTTGTTTCTCTGCATCAGGGCACCTCCACGACTTCCGCTTTGATTGCGCGAAGCTCGCAGCGTTTACCAAACACGCAGCACGGAATCGTCGTGCGTAACGTCACTTTCCGCGGAATCTACGCTACCGGTAACCCGGATGAATATGTCGGCCGCTTTGAGGTCGCCTTTGATCAATCTTCGCTCGCACACAACATGAAGCCCGTGCAGGTTCAGCAACTCATTCTGACGAATCCCTCGGACCCGGTTGGCGCGAAGCGAATCACGACTTGTCGAGGATCCGTTGAAGTTCGAGCGGAATGCGCAACGGCTTATTATCGTGGAAAAGCTTCTTCTCTCCCTAGAACAGCGGTGATTGCGCACACCTTCGCTAGCGGCTCGCCAACTTTTAACGATGTTTTCGAAACTCATGAATATACAGGGGGCGGAAATCACTGGGGGCTGTCGTGCAAGGCCCCCTACGCTGGAACGAATTGCGGTCATAAAGAACTTGGCATAGACGAGAGTGCGGGACCGGGCCGCTTGATGACCTCGGATATTTGGCTAGAGAAAGACGGTGTTCAAGGTTGTTTCACTGATGATGAAGAACTCAATGGGCCTGATCCGGTCATGTTCTTAACCTGCTGCCGCTATTCCATTTAAGGAATTTATTTTTTCTTCTTCGGCTTTGGTTTCTTGGTTTGAACCTTTTTCTCTTCCGCGGCTTTGATCGGCTCGGGACGAGGGTCATAGTAATAGCCAGGAGGCGCGGCCGTGTAACCCAAAGAAGCCGCAGCGCCGCCTACGCTCGCTCCTGCGTCCTCTGCTACAAGTGCTACAAGACTCGCGCCAAAGCTCATTACGAGAGCCGCAAACAAAAGTTTCGACATGATTGCCTCCTAAAGTCGTTTCGTTTGAAGGCACGGTCATAACGGAAAAGCCGATCGCTGCCCAGACAATCCTTCTCGCCGAATCAAAATTTGTAGGTTTAACGCTCGTTAAAGACCGCACATTCCTCAGGCGCGTCGTTCAAAACGTGAAGCGCTTTGACCAAAACTCGGCAAGTGAATTTTTGAACTGTTTCGATTCGCTCGGGTGAAGGTTCAGCACCAAGCGCAAAGCCGTCTAAATGATCGATTCCGTCTTCTACACCCCCGTCTAAACCGAAGGGCGTAAGATCGCCGAGGCGCGGGAGTAACATGTGATCTGTGGGCACAAGACCATCGTTGTCACCGTAGAGCGAGACGATTCCACCCGACTTCTTCAAGCTCGGTGAGACCTCTTCGAACCGCTTGCGCGATCGAAGATAAAGAACGCGTGATGAGAGTTCAGCCAGTTGATCACTCCGTACTTTTGCCGCGCTCGCAGCCCAATCGGCTTTCACCGTCTCGGTCATCATCGAGAGAAAACCTTGATGTTGATTTCGAAAGTACCAATAGGCCGGAGTCCAAGCGTAGATGGATGTGTCCCATTCGTTCATGACGTGATCTGTATACGGTGATCCCATAAGCGGAGATTGCACGACGACGAGAAGTGCCACGCGCGCTTTCGTAAATTGCTCCGGGTATCGAAGAAGCGTATGGAGCGACTCTAAGCCGCCTTTGCTGTGAGCAATGATCAACAGTGGTCTTTTGCCATTTTCAAATTCCGAAAGTCGGGCTAGCTCACGGCGTATCAGCGCGACGTTATTTAAAACCGCAGTTTCTGATGACGGTCGAATTTCGCTCACGCTCGAGGCACCTAGATCACGCAGGAAGCGGATGTTTTCCGTGAAGTATCCCGGGATTTCTTCATTCTTGTAACCGGCAATAAAAACATAATGAAACTTATCGAGCGCGCTCGCGGCTCGTGCAGGCTTTAGCGGAAGCAACGCGAATCCAAACAGGCTCAAGACAATCAAAAAGACTTTCATCATCGACGACCTCACTCCGCCTCTCAGGCATGCCCGTACTTACCTCATGGATCAAGCTGTCATGGCGGTTCGCGTCCCGATTTGAAACAGTTTTCCCACATCGGCCTCATGGGCCTTGTCGACGCTTCAGTCAATGCGCATGCGCAAATCGTTCAGGGTCAATTCATCGAGACCCTGAGCAATGTTTCAACCTGAAACGAGGCTTCGAACTTGCGCCTTTTTCCGCAGGGTTCGGAAGCCTGGTCGAATTGGGCAGATCCTTGCAAATCTTCTTTGGCAGGAACATCAAATACGGGAGGTTTCAGGTGAAGGCATCAAACGTACTCGGTCGCGCAGCCCTGTTAGCTATGGCTTTTATCGGGGAATTCACTTCGGCGGAAGCGGCCTGCAACTACAGCGATCCTACCGTAAGTCTCAGTATTCAAAGCCCGGGCTCGGCTGCGGGCGTGCAAGTATCAGTCGCGCGCATTCACGCGAGCGTCTCGGCAGGCAATCTGCAAAGTGGCTCGAGCTCGAATTGCAGCAACTTCAGCAGTAGCAGCGCCTACATCTACGTTGGCAATCGCTATATCGGAAATGGATCAGTGAATTGGAATACCGCTGAAGTTGGGGATGGTCGCCATCTCATCCGCGTCGACGTCACGGATAGTAACGGCGGCCGCGCCTCGGCTCAACAATACATCGAAGTCCGAAACAACTGGATCCACCCTCTTGTCTGGAATCACCACGAGTACGTTAGGCTGAATCCTGACGTTGCGAACGCATTTGGTGGTGAACCCAGCCGCACCCTTTCGCACTGGCTCTATTACGGAATCCGCGAAGGCCGTCAGGCGACTCGCGCTTTCTCATCGATGGAGTACATGCAAAGCTATGGCGACCTTCAAGCTGCTTTCGGCGCCAATGGACCAGCTTTAGTTGACCACTACATCCGCCACGGCGTTCATGAGGGTCGAGTGGGCGTTTTCGCTCTTCGTCCGGAAGTTTGGAATGTTCACTACTACTACGCGATTCATCCTGATCTTCAAGCCGCATTCCCCGGCGACGTCGAGGCACTTAAGCGCCACTGGCTGGAGTACGGCGTAAACGAAGGTCGCCGTGCAAAAGAGACCTTCTCAGCTCCGAACTACCTCGCTAATCACGGTGATCTCCGTGCGGCTTACGGCTATAACTATCGCGAGGGCATTAAACACTACATCGTATACGGCATCTACGAAGGCCGAAGCGGTAACTAAAAACGCCTCGTCGAAAACGAAAAAGCCGATCGCGAGGATCGGCTTTTTTTATTCCGGATCGTGACAGACAGCTTCGACATTATGGCCGTCGGGATCGAAAACAAACGCACCGAAATAATTCTGGTGATAATGGGGCCGAGGCCCGGGAGCACCGTTATCTCTTCCTCCGGCTGCGAGCGCAGCCTTGTAAAAGTCTTCGACCTGCTTTCGCGAGTCGGCTCGAAAGGCGACATGGATACGCGGCTCGTTTGGCAGACCTTCGGTCGTCCAAAAATCAGGTTTCGGCGGAACGCCGTAACCGAGGACCTCTTTGCCGTTCGTGAACTGCTTTGGAATTTCCATCATCAGTTTGTAGCCAAGAGGCGCGAGTGCTTTTTCATAGAACTCACGGCTTTTTTTCGGATCACTGACTTGAACACCCATATGATCAATCATGGTCGAGCCTTTCAGGTGGAATGTTGAAATTCTTCCTTCCAGATTGGTAAACTTCAAACTGAAAACGAATTTTCGCACGGCGAAACCGGCTGCGGAGCTCTACAAATCATGATGGAAACGGAAAAGCTTATGCGCAAAGTAGATTGCCCTAAATGTCGCGTGCCGCTCAATGTAGCGAGAATGTGCGATCAGTGCGGCGGCACATTAACGGCATTCACGCTTCTCAATCACGTCTGCCCGATTGGTTATCTTCAACGTTGCATCGACGTTGTGAAAAAAGAGGGAAAACCTTCCGACCGAATCTGCCCGACATGCGTAGACGCGATGACCGCGCTCATAATTCCCGGTTCTGATCCCGGACTTGAACTCGATTTTTGTTTGAAGTGTCAGCTCTTGTGGAGCGATCCCAATGAACTCTCAAGGCTTCCCCAAAAGTCCGAGCTTGAAAAAGCCCAAGTCGAAGCTGAGAGACTCATCAACGACGCTCGGAAAAACCAAGCTGAACTGGAGGCGAAGATTTCTAATTTACAGCAACAGGCCGCCCTCAACGGCGCGGTCATTGGTTTACTCCTCATCGACTAAGCTTTCTTTTTAGAAGCCCGCTTTCTTGGTTTTGAGATCACTCCAATGCGCGGATCCCCTTTCAGGACTTTCTCCGTGATCGCTAAAGCTGTTTGTTCGAAGTCCTCGCTCTGAGGCTCGAGATAAACCCACTTCTTCAAAACGGGGTGCGGTCTGAGCGCCGGAAATTCACTCCTTAAACTTTCGTGGTGCTCAACAGAGGTACAAATTAATAGCCCGTTAAAGGGCGGCTCGCGATCGGCGAGGACAAGCTGTTGTTTTCCATCCAGTCCAATCAACTGACAGCCCATCATCTGCTTTTGCGTGAATGAGGGCCGATCTTCCAAAGACTCAACGATCCATTGATAATCATTTTGCCGCTTACGCGATCTAGTCATTGAAGCTCCGAAAGGTAAAAGTCCACGCATTAATGGCTATCAAACTTGCCGACAGCCGTGAATGATTATTCATACCTCGTATTAACCAAAGCCGAGCGCAGGAATTGATTTTGAACTCCGCAAGCAAGATAGGGACTCATGCCATTTTGTCGCAATGCTTGATTGCTTTCACGAAGGGGTTTCGTGAGTGCATAAGCAAAAATTCTCCACCGACCTCTCATGCGGCCGAGACTCCGAATTGGTAGGACTCAGCTGCAGGAGGTCTCTCGTGGAAACATCAACGAAAGCGGCGGTCGTCGCTGGTCTTGCAGGTGCAGGAACTCTCAACCTTATTCACGAAACGGCTAGGCGATTTATCCCAAACGCCCCTCATGTTCATGAAGTCGCGATGCAGGCAAATCAAAGATTCGTCTTCTCGCCTCTCGGAATTCAACTTTCAAAACGCAATCTATATCTCGCAACCCTCGCTGGCGATCTGGTTTCGAATTCAGTTTTTTACGCCGCGGTCGTAAACGGCATGGGGCGAAGCGATCAAAATTCCGTATGGAAGCGCGCAACCCTCTTCGGACTCGGCGCAGGAGTCTTGACCGTGATTCTTCCGCCGCTGGCGGGCCTAAAGCAACAACCCACCCGAAACTTTGCCAAGACCGCGACCTTGACGGCAGCTTGGTATCTTCTCGGGTCCTTGGTCGCCGCAGCAGGCTTCAATGCTTCGCGAGCCTTCAATGATCACTGACCTCGCTTAGTGTCTCAATTTGAGACGCTTTCCTCGATGACTTCCGGGCACTCTTGGGCCAAGCCTTTGCTAGATCTAATCGTGAATCCGAGAACAGACAGGAGAAAGCCAGTGAAAGGCCCGAGCACTGATCAGTCATTGAGCAAGCGTCAGACGAAATTGAGCTTCGTGTTACTAGCTTTGCTTTTGATCGCGGGCCCCGCTTGCGGATCTTTCCACTCCAAGCTCGGGGCAAACGAGAATTCGAGTGCCGTAATTCCACCGGCATCAGATGACGAGGATGGCGATGATTGGTGGAACAATCCGACACCGACACCAAGTCCAACAGCGACTCCGGGATCAACACCTTCGCCTACGCCGTCTCCGACGCCACCTCCTTCACCAACACCTCTTCCGAGCCTGGGCTTTCGGGTCATGACGTTCAATATTAAGGGAATCCCTTGCCTTGGTGACAATGCCGTCGCGAGTATTGGCTCTGTATTGGGATTAAAGCGTTGCCCACTCGTGAATGACGGGTTTACGCGCTCCACGCGTGAACGAGTCGCGGAACTCATTCAGCGACTCCAAACTCTCAAAGCCGAGGGTCAAGAACCTGATGTGATCCTTCTGCAAGAAGCCTTTACCGCTGAGAACTGGATCTTCGACGATTCGGCTGTCGAGTCCATCCCTGGCCGAAGCGGGTACCCTTATCACGCTTGGGGTTCACCGGCCAGAATCGGCGAAGGCATCGATGACTATTGGAATCTCATCTTCGAAAAACGATCGAAGATCCGTGGGCTATTGAGCTCCGGCCTCTTGATCCTCTCGAAACATCCCATCGAAGCGGTCAAGCGTTTTGAATTCGGCGACGTCTGCACAATTGATGACTGCGCTTCTAATAAGGGCGTGCTGCTAACGAGAATTCGGGTCGCATCTTTGGGACTGACGATGGATATCGCAAACACGCACCAACAAGCTGGCGTTGCGAACGCCTCGATTCGCAACATCCAGTCGCAGCTTGCGGCTTCATTTATCCACGGACAACGAACGGGTCGTGTCCTTTTTTATGGTGGTGACTTCAACTACCGACTACCGAGTCAAGAACCCGCTGCTTCGGTGATTGAAACGGTCCTCCAAGTTCAGCACGCTGGGCGAGAATGCAAAGCCCTCGGCCCCGAACTTTGCGAAATTCCAAACTCATCGAACTTGGACCGCGTCGCCGGAAACTCGCTTGATCACATTTACTTCAAAGGTGCCGAAGATACGATTCTTTCGCCCGTATTCGTTGAGAGTCCTGCTTGGACTTTCGGCGGCGGACTCCCGCTTTCCGATCATCTACCGATCATCGCGGAGTTTTAAAACCGGCTGTCGTCAGATGACGGCAGCAAGAATTCTTGAATATGAAAACTTACCGCTTTGAGTGAATCTTTCGAGCTCTGCTTTCGAAAAGCGGGCGGGCGCGTAGATGCGAAACCAGTGCCCCCGCTCAAAACACAATTGAAGAACCGTCTCTTCACCTCTACTAATTTGATGAAAGACCGATCCATAAAAACAGATCGAACCAGATTCATCGCCGTACCAACTCTGGTCCGCAATCGAAGCCCACTCACTGGGAATCGTTTGTTGATTGGCGAGCAAGGCTTCAAGCACTTTCGCATCGAGGAGAGTCGCACCGCTAGCATCAATTTCGTTGAGTCTCTTCTCAATGGTGGTTGATACGAGTGCGGGATCTACAACGTCACGACCAAGAACAGAAACGAGCTTTATTTTTGACGGATCCACTTCGGTCACAAGGTTTGATTTAGGATTTATCTCTTCCCGAGAAAAGTAGCCCGAACCAAGAAGATCACTTCGTAAATCTAACGATCTGCTTCGATCAATTTTCAAGTGGGCCATGAATCCTCCTCGTGGAGCAAGTCAGTCGGGTCCGGCTCCATCTTAGAAAATCGGCTTATGAAGATCAACGAATCATGTTTCGTCACGTTTTGATTCACGCCCTCGATGATTGACGGATTTCGCCAACCCTTTAAGTTTGATATCCCGTTCGATCTAGTCGTACGTCCGTCGCGATGGAAGGCCAGGAATCCGATGGTTGGAGGGACTGGGGGATTCCATGAAGTTCATCACAACCATCGCCGCATTCGCTACTTTCGCCGCGACACAAGCGCATGCCTTTGTCGATCTCGGAAAAATCTCAACAAGCATTCGCGTGTCGAGTGAAAAACCAGCGAGCCTCAATCGCAGCAACTGCTCCCAGCTTCTGAACCGCTATAGCCAGCAGTTGAACTCTTATGCAGCGGAAGATTTTCGTCGCGACGATCTCAAAAGAGACGGTCACAAGATTATCGAGAACCTTTGGAAGTCGCGTCTAAAAATCCGCTCGAGCATGATCGAGATGAGCCGTGAAGGTGTGATCGCGCCCTCTTGCGTGAGCGCACTTCGAAACGTCTTCCGCACCTTTAGATATTTTGAAGAATACGTTGGCCTCCACCTCCTTGAGAAACAAGCGTGGAAGAATCCTTCCGCGACGCCTGTCTTCTCCGGTGGCTTCCCTTCGCTCGTCCTTAGCCCATCAATTAAGAAGGTGGAACTTCGTTCAGGCGACGTCCTTGTTTCCTACGGCATGGCTTACGGAAGTGCCGCAATCGCTCACGTGGGCGAAGACTCCGGCACGTTTTCGCACATGGCAATCGTCCACGTCGATACCGACGGCTCGACTTATACGATCGAAGCGCATCCTGAGTTCGGCGTAAAAGTCGCCCCGATTGAAAAATACCTCTCCGATGAGAAAGGACGCTCAGGCCTCTTCCGTCATCGTGACGCAAATCTTGCGAAATTAGCCTCTAAGCGGATTTTTGATATCACGTCGAAAGCGGACTGGTCGGGCCACGCAATCCCTTACGACTTCACGATGAATCTAAAAGATCACTCGAAGCTCTTCTGCACGGAAGTCGTTAGCTACGCCTTTGAGCTCGCAGCATCTGAGCTCAAGCGATCGATGACTTTGCCGCCGTATCCCACCAAGATCGCGATGAAGAATCCTTACATCCTCGATGCTTTCGGAATTAAAACTCGTGTTGCGTTCGCGCCGAGTGATATCGATGTTGACCCGCAGTTTGAAATGTTGGCCGAGTGGCGTGATGTAGCACGTACTCGCCTCATGCATCAGCAACAAGCTGCGCTCCAAAGCGAATTCAAGTGGATGGACACCCTTAATTACAACTACCGCAGCAGCGTTGAGACGAAAGCAACTGCACGTCTCCTCTACATCACTCGCCACATGCCGCTTTTTGACGGTTTCGTAAAGAACATGGTGCCTGAAGCTCTTTCGGACGAAACTCTAGAAGCCGTTGTGCAGGTCTACTTCGTCTCCGACGTTTTGAGAGATCAACTAAGTCAGCTTGATGATTATTACGAGCGAACTTACGGCACGTTGATGACCGCAAGCCAAACTCTCGAAGGCGCTGAGGTAGCGCGCGTTTGGGATCGCGACGGATACCTCGCGTATAAGCGCTGGGAAAAATACGGTCGCGCGCAAGGTGAGCCATCACCGCCCGGACATCAGTGGCACTTTGTTCTGCGCTCTGAAAGTGAGCGCATAGATTAATTGCGTGCCGTTGCGGCTTCGCCGTCTACTCGCGCGGTCGGACTTCGATGAGTTCGACTTCGAAGATGAGATTTGAATTCGGTTTGATATGGGGCCCAACTTGTCTCTCACCGTAAGCAAGATGCGCCGGAACGAAAAGCCGGCGCTTCCCGCCTTCTCGCATGCCCATCAATCCTTGGTCCCAACCTTTGATGACCCGACCTGAGCCGATTACGAATTGAAAGGGACGCCCGTGATCATGGGACGAATCAAACTTTGTTCCGTCTTCAAGGCGTCCCGTGTAATGGCAAAGGAGCAAAGCGCCTTTTTCGGCAGCTTTGCCCGTACCTTCTTGCAGATCGGTGATCTCGAGAGTCATTGACTGATCCATCATGCTGCGATCGTAGCACTCTGGACCTCTCATCTTGCAAGCTCAGACTTTAGTTTTCAGCGCGGAGATGGAATTCAAAATTGCGCCAAGTGATCGTATTGCAATCTTCAGAGAAGAAGAATTCGCGCGCCCCTCCCGGCTCACAAGTCACGGTCGTGGGATAAATTGAAGCGTCGTAGGAGCACGAAACAGCCGTGTAGTTTGAAGGCCATACAACTTCTAAGTTCGTAGCATCGCGGAATGCGATCAAGCCATTGATCTCGCAATGCTCGCAGCCAACTAGCGGTGAGCCACCTTGATTTTCCTTGCCTGCGTAGACCTTACCGCTGAGATCTCCGCAAGAGATCGTACCTGCCTGCGCTAGTGGCGCAGACATAAATGCAGCAAGACTCAATGCGAACAGAAAACGCATAACCTTCTCCCATCACGTTTAACAGACCCATGCACCGAGTACGTAGGTCTTACCATCCGGTCATGATGAGCTGCTTCGAAACGGAAGATCAAAGATTTCGCAAGGCTTTTCGAATTCTAAACCAAGGTGGCATTTGCACACGCAGGGCCTAAAGACTTACTCCTGACGGCAGCACATCGTTCCCATGATTGAGTAAACCTTATTGCCGAACTCGTCGGAAGAACAAGACCCATGCCCCGAAGTCCTGGCGGAACAGGTGTAACTTTGGCCACTACCCCGTTCAAGATCCTCTTCAGCGGTTCGCTCTTCGACACCCAATTGATTGTTTATGAGATTCTTCGCCCATTGGCAATCCGTAGTGGTTGATGTGTAACCACGCTTGTAGCAAAATTCGGGACCCGCTTGAGCAACCGACGTCAATGACAACACAACAATAAGAACACGCATGACCATGATGGCCTCCCTCTTTGACGAGGGAATCTAACGGAAAACCATCATGGCCCAAATACCATTGGATAAGTTTAAGTCGATCAGTTTGCCATTCTTCAATCGACCGACGCATTTTCCTGCGAGCATCAAATGAATAAAGGCTTCAACGTGAGGGAATTTCACCGATCCAGTAACGACGCATCAATTCGTTTTCTTCGTCATCCAGAATTCGGTCTTCAAGTTTTCCACCGAAGCGTTCGATGATTTTCCAAGAGGGAACATTGGTGTCTGAGCACGTGATCATGATGGACTTCAAGCCTAGACTCTTGCAGAACTCCAAAGCTTGCCGCACCATTTCTGACGCGTAACCCTTACCTCGAAACTTCGGTGCGACCGCGTAACCGATGTGGCCGCCGCGTTTACGTAAATAATCATTGAGCGTGTGCCTGACACTGACGCGTCCGATGATCTTCCCGTCTAAAAATCCGTACAACATCGTATGCGGCACGCGACCTGGCGCAAGCTCAATGCCGAGGGCCTCTTTGCGCAAGATCTCCAGCATCTCGCCGTAGCTCATGCCTTCTTTCCAAGAAAAGGTATACCAGCTTGGATCTTCACCGGCCCATTCCTTGAAACCGTCGAAAAAGGTTCGTTCGTCAGCCGCAGTCAGTTCGCGAAGGATGAGATTCATGCAAGACCTAATTTCTGCGTGCTTCCCGCTTGAGTCGGGCAACTTCATCAGTGATGTCCAGCGGCTCAGCGGGGGCTATCGAAGAAACGCTCACGGAGCCCGCTTCAAACCGCTTAGCGAGGACAGCTAAAGCCTTATCATCCCATTTGCTGACATAACAAGGCTGAGTACCCTCAAGATAGATGACGGATACTTCGGCTATTCGTTGAGAAGCTGGTTTCACGAGTTGCCCGCGGTCGAGAAAGATTTCGATCTGATCATCAAGCCTTTTTTTGAATGAGGTTGATAGCCGTGGAGAACACGCCTCTCTTCGTGAGGCTTTCAGTGAAATCTCGTTGCTGGCATTTGTATTTGTATACTGAAAGTCTCGTAAGCTTAGAGGGCATTCGTTTACCGCTTCGCCCTTTCGCTCTGAAGCTAAGAAGATTTCGCCAACTGAACTGACGCGGAGACCACCGGAAAATGTTTCCTTCGTGCGTTCTGACGTGAACTCGTAACGACATTCAAAAATAGTACTGCTCGTCGACTTCAAATTTTTGAACTGTAGAGCCGAGACTGGTTTAGCCGACGCATCGATCGCCGCTAAGAAAACCAAGTAAGCCACCGCAAACTTATTCATGACGCGTCCTTATCCTATCGAGAAGTTACTTTTGGGGTCGGCAGTAACGAATCGTGTTCGTTGAACAATGCAAGTTCCCTTGTTTCGCATGCATCTGACTCGTATCAAGAAACTTCACCTGCAGTTTTCCGTTCAGAGATTCAATTCGGTTTTTTAGATCCGCGCGCAAGGATTCATTGCCAGGGTCGGACATCAAAACCGTATCACCGAACTGTTGCAAGTTGGTCGGATTAGGGAAAATTCCGCCAGCCTTGGAAACTTTCAGGTCGCGAAGACCATTCTTGATTCCCCTGTCGGTAACGAGACCTTTGAAAAGCATTGGAAGCTCCACCATTTTTGGCGATGGGCAGCCATCTTTCCCAAGCTTCTTTTCGAGATCACCTTTGAAACCATTTAAAAGCTTTCCAGCTCCCTCATTCGTGAGGTTGAGCTGGGGGTCACTCTCGATCAAGTCAACGAGCTGCGCGTTTGTTAATTTTGAAAGATCCAAATAGCATTGATCCGATTCGTCGTTCTTATCGGAAACTCGACTCTTCACTGATGCTGGCTCGCGCGAAGCGGGCATTCCGGCAACTGATCTGTTCGGCTTAACTCGCGTGTTATCTTCAAGCTGCTGCTTACGCCTTGAGAGGCTATCGCAAAGTCGCAAATAGTATTTGGTGAGATTTTCTGAAGACGCTGCGTTGTTGAGCAGCGGAAGCGCGTTGCCGTTGGGCGATTTTCTCAACGCTTCGAGGCCCACTTTCGGATTCGCGACCAAAACCGCGATGTCACAAAGTCCCGGGCCGGTTCGAACTGTCGTGTAAATTTCGTCCGTGTGACCTACATTCAGAAATGACGTCGGCGCTCTCACCTTTGGTGAGCTTTTCCCGCAGATATCATCGGCAAATGCCTTCCAAGCATATCCGCCGATGTCGCCATCACCGATCACGCACAGACCTTCCGGTCCGCCTTCGATGTTTCCGCCGGAATAACCATCTTCGCCGTGTTCCTCTTCTGCGAAGGCTTGACCCGACGGCACATTGCAAACTTCGGCGAGCTTGTTGATCGTTGCGTCTCGCGCTGCAGCCGCGCGATTGTAGGTTCCGTTTGGTCGCACGAGCGGCTTTCCGTTATTCACCACGCCCTGCATGAAATCCTGCTGCCAATTCCAGCCCATGCCACCCTCGACACGGCTCAAAGAGGATAACCAAACCTTCTTTTGCTCGGGCGATCCTTCCATTTTTTCGACGGCGCTCTTCACGGCTGAGTATGTCTCCGGCGTGACGTTCATCATAAATTGGGGAGGTTTATCGGGAACCGCTTTGATGACGTTTTCAACGAAGCTTTTAACCCAGGCTGTGCCACCGGTGACGTCAGAGATCGTTACAGCGAGAGCAGGATACGAATCAGATAAAACTTCAGTCCCCTTGGCGGGACACTCAGGGACTTCAGGATCGTTGATGTTGTGTCGCAGGCATGCGTTGGGTTCTTCAGATGCATATCCAGGAAGAGCCGTCTGTAGAAGCGCGAGAAAAACGAAAGCTGGAAATTGAAATTTCATCTTTTATCCCGTGGGTTTGACTCGACCATTTTACCAGGGATGCATGCAGGCTCAAAAGCGTGGCCGAAGATGTAGACTAACGTATTGACGGCTACCTGACCGGTCCTGGAGGCCTTCGGAACACAATTTCGATCTCATTACGAGACGTTTACTTCTCCTTTCTGTCGCATCAGTTCGAGAAGATTTATCCTGAATGCGTCGAAATTGGGGAAAAGCGAGCCGATCTTACGGGGGCACTTCGTGAAGAAGCTATGGGTAGCTGCATGTCTTTTTGCATGCCTCGGAATCATTGCGGGATACCAGAACTGCGGCGGCAACTTCGAATCTTTGCAAAACTTAGAACTCAATAGCCATCCTTCACTCGATATCGATCGGTCCTTCGTCTCGGTTGCCGATGTCGGCGAACCGCTTACGCTCAAGTTCGAGTTCAACAATCCTGGCAACATGCAAAATTGGCATACGCGAAAGGGTCTTAGCGATGGCCGCGTGAAAACTTCCAGCGAAGGGACCGGAATCCTTTGGGCACAAGTCAACGGGAATGACCCACAGCTCATCAACGAGTCCGTTGATATCAATGCTGACGATGTTCGCGTCATCAAAATTCGCGTCAGCCGCGCGCCCACACCGGACCGCACTCTTCGCTTCTTCTGGGCGAACGAGGGTCAAGAAAGCTTCACGGCTCAGCAGAGTGTTTCGATTCAGCTATCGACCGAGGATGCCTATCGCGAGTACGAACTTCCTGTGGATAAATCGCCTCTCTGGTTCGGGCGCATTCGCAAGATCCGCATTGATCCAGGCGAGACGCTCGGTGCGAGCGCTCAAGCACCGTCTGCCATCGGCATCGACTACATCCGATTCTTTTATCCACGTGGCCGCTTCCAGGGCGACATTCTCACCGTGGATTCTCCGTCCGTCGATCCGATGTCGGTAGCGTCGATGCTTCGGCAGCTCGACAATTTTCCTCTAAAAGCGGCACCCCCAACACGTCGGGTGAGCGTCTACCTTCAAAGCGAACGTCTTGATAGGCTCAAAGAGAAGCTGACAAATTCCGCCGCGCCAGTCGTTTTGAAGTATCTGAATGAAGCAAACCTTCAACCCGAGTCAGTTAGTGTTGCTCAGCTTCTCGATACGGTCTCATCACCGGCCGTTCCCCGTATTCCGCGCGGGATTGCATTTGAAACTAACGTGGACGCTGAAGACAACGTCGCAACCAACGATCCACTTTGGAGAAGAATCGAATATGTTCGCGACAACAATTCATCTGAAGCGCTGGCCGCAACCCATCTGATCTCGTCGGCTCGCGAAGTTCGTCGCGCCCTCGTCGACTCGCGTGCTGACGCTGCCGCAAAGGCATCGAAACGAGAAGTTGCGCCACCTTTCTTCATCAAACTCGAGCATTCCAATCGGATCCGGGATTTTGCAGTCTTCGCTCATTTGGCTCGACAAAATCAGTCCACGCTATTTCGCGATCTAGAGGACCTGCTTCTCGCAGTAACGTCGCTTAGAAACCGCGACGGTTCTTACGTCGCGATTGTCGGAAACCCGCAGGTCGATGCACGCGACGTCGGAATGGAGAAATGGACGCCGTTTGCCGTCTACGTTCAAGCCTATGACCTTTACACTCTTGGTCTTGAACGAAAACTGTTTACGACAAACGACGATCGCCACGGACGCATTCTTCACTTCATCACCCAGGTCACGGCAAATGCTTTACGCGTGCACGATCGATGGGTTCAGGGTGATGCGCGTGAGTCCGATCCCAACGAGCAGATCGGCTGGAGTCGCAGCGGCAACAACCATCAGAGTTATCACAACAATGCGATCTACGTAGGTGCGGCTGCCCTGCGCGCGAACAATCGGCGCGACTTAAGCTACGCTTTGAAAACGTACGCGGTGAGTTCAAACGCAAACCGGATCGGTGGGCCTCGCATGCCTACAATCAAAGAGTCGCTGCGCCCTCGCGGTTATATCGGCATGCAAAAACTTGCGATCATGAAGCAATCGCCCGATTGGGGTGGCGAACAGAAATCTCCAGATGCGCAAACTTCGTTCGTAAGGAGTTCCGATCCCAACCGTTCTTTTGAAAACGGAGAAATTTGGGATCGCTACCGCAACAATCAGGTTGAAGGTGGACGCAATCCTACACGGCGCGTGGCTCGTGGACTCGATTACGCCTTCGTCAATCTCGGCGGCCTCGCAATGCTTGCCGAAGCCGCAACCATGCAAGGAGACCTCTTAAAACGCGCCGATAAAACCTACGTCACTTTCTTCGAATTCGATGATTTAGGCGTCGGGCTCCGTGATTCCTTGAAATTTTATTTACCGTTTTTAGTTCACTTCAATCCCGTTGGCGGCGGGGAACTCCTGTACACGCAACAGAATCAACCTCTCGCGAAACTCACAACTTCGGAAACGATCAATCGTTTCCGTCGACGGAACCCCTTGCCGCTTGAACACGCCGATTTCGATGCAATAGGCTTACGTGGTGCTTACGACATGTATTATTGCCGCAACGTCGCCAATGCGTCGAACCCTGAGTATAAGGCGATCTGTAAGATGAGTTGTAAGCCTCAGTCGGCCGACTACAATTCCCTCTACCCGAAAGGCGGAGCTACCGAAGCGTCTTGTCGTGTCGTAGCTCAGCGGACTTACACGTTTGATCTTTTCTGGATGCAAGTGGCACCGCTTGCAGAACGTTATCAAATGCAGAGTAAAGAGCTATGCAAAAAAGTCGCTGCCGCCTACACAGAAACGAAACGGCGTGATCTTGCGGTCGCAAAAGAAGCAGGTGGCACGACGGGATCTCCATTCATGGCAGCGCTCTTCGACATCAAACCCAACTGCGGGAAGTTCCAATAAGCAGGTTGTCCGGTCTCCACAAAGACGGCGCTTCTTTAGCGAACTTTTTTGAACACGAAATCGAGAGTCTTTAGCCTTTGGCCCGCTCGCAAAACGTTGAGCGGGTAGAACGTTGTTCGCCAATAGATCCCGCCGCGCTTCATGCACAAAATCGCCGTTCGCAGAAAGATGCCTGGCAAAACGACAAACGAGAACGGAAGCGTAAAGCCAAGCCAAGGTGATAACCCCAAAGTCTTCTCTGCCGTAAATCCGCTGGTGATCATGTAGATTGCGAGGCTCGAGAAATAGAAGTTTGAACCCCCAAAAACAAGCGGCATCACGAAGACCGCAAAGAAGACGATGTATGCGCCGATCGTTGAAAACACGGCCGCCGGAAACGAATACTGAAAGATGGCGAAACTATTTTTCTCGACGCCTCGAACGAACGCCTGAAAGCTCGGATACCACTCCAAACTCAGCTCCCCGACTCCGCTCAAGAAATCGACTTTCACTCCTGTTTTCTTGATGAGCCACGCAAGACCTGCATCATCGATAACTTCCATTCTGAGTTCTTCAAAACCTTTAGATTTCTGAAACGCAGATCGACTTACTAGATTGAACACTCCTGTTCCGACGGCATCGGGTGCGTGCGGACTTTGAAAGCGCTTCTTCGAATAACCAAGACCGAGGAGATGAAAGAGCTGCAGAAGAATCGCTCGAAGCATCACCGAAGAACAAGTAAAGCCAGGTCCCACCGCTAAAAAGTCGAGACCTTGTTTCCGAACGTGCGCAATTGCTTTCTGCAAGCTCTTCTCACCGTAATGAACATCAGCGTCCGTGAACAAAAACCAGTCACCCGTGGCGGCCTCTGACCCCCGGTGTAGTGCGTGAACTTTCCCGAGCCAACGGTCAGGCAATTCATGGACATCGATGATCTTCGCGCGCGGATCCTGCCCTACGACACGCTCGAGAACGTCGCGGGTACCATCAGTCGATCGGTCATTTACAAAGATGAATTCGAGCGCCGGGTAGGTCATCGCGAGGAGCGATCGTGCAGCCTCGCCGATCGTGGACTCTTCGTTACAAGCCGGAATGATCAGGCTTACCCTGGGCTGATAGGCTGAAGCATCAACTTCAACGTCTCGCAAAAGCCCAACGGCTTGGTGAAAGTTCCAAGTTCTTGCCGTAAGCACCAGGAACCAAAGACCAGCGACGGCGACCCAAATATCGGAGGCGGAGAAATCCATACGAGGAGCCTATCACCAAGCTGGGTGACGGCAACAAAATCAGTTCGGGTTGTGACGGATACTACGATCTTTAGGAGTATGCCCCGGCTGAGGGTTCGCCGGACTTGCGGTACCTCGGTAGTTCGTCTTCTGCCGAGTTCCGTCGAGCTTTTTCTCCGCGACGATATCGACATCTACTAAAGTTGAGTAGCCGTCGAGCACGGCAAGAAAAGCAAAACGGAGAATGAGTTCATCGCGATCTTCGCAAGATGCGATCTTGTACTTGATCTGCGTTCTCTTGATTCGACGGGTTTCTTTCCCTTGATCCGCGAAGTACACATCGATGTTTCGCGCAGCTTCCATCGTCTTTTCGTACGCTTCAGCCTGTTCTTCGATGTTTGCAAGATAGCAGGTGTGACAGTACACACCCTTGGTCATCACTTCGGGAACTTTCGGCAGGAACGAAAACGCATCCTCCGTAAAGAGATGAGCGCATGTTTTACAAGACGGCTCTGTGCAAATTCCGCAGCGAAGAGTTGTCTTTTGCGATCGGCAAGTCGTGCACTCAAGCTTTTCCATCGAATCCCTCAAACTTAGAACAAAGTAGAAATTAAAAGAAGCGGTACCCCGACGTGCAGGACAACCGAGAAAAGAACAATTCCCGCAAATAAGGTGACATCACTGACGCTGATACTGACTTCCGCTGACGCAGTTGTGTCTCGACGGAGCTCCGTGACTTGCTTTGACAGAAGATCTTCATACGACGAAAAACGATAAACACCTTTCGAGCGTCTTCCGCGAGCAAAAGCACGGAGAGCTTCTGCAGGTGAATGAATGAGTCCAATCAAAATCCCCTGCAGATTGATGGCCCATGCTGCCCAATATCGTCCGCAGCCTGTTCCAAGCTCATAGGCACTGATCAGACCCTCTCCCTTCCAATCGGTTTTATAGCCGGTCAGGATGTGATCGATGTCGTGAAGCGGAACCGCCTTCTTCCTGGCGCTAAAATTCGGTAACCGTAACTGAAAGCCTAGAATAGGAAGCCGCACCCAGTTGTCCGTGTACGTGTCGGCATTAAAGCCGCTCATTGCGAAGTACTGCTCGCGTGCTTCTAACACCGTTTGGCGGTCGTCTGAGACCATAATCTCTCCATGAGTCGGCGTGAACTCTACGCGAATTTACTGAAGGAGGCAAAACCCAACCAGAATCGGTGTACGCGCGAGCTTGCCGAAGGAAAGATTTACGGTAAGTTGGATCGAAGAGCTGAAAAATTGGAGGCGAAGTAAGCGGCTTGGCCGCAAGCTTTTAAGCGCCTTCTGCCATCCTGGGCGGCGCCCGTTTCCACTTCCAAGAGCCGAGAGGAAACGAACTCGCCGTTTGGGCTAATCAGGAAAATGAAAAAGCCGCTCATGTAAGCGGCTTTGGTCGCGATCAAACTTTTGAACTCAATGCTCTCATTAATCGAGCGGGATGCACTTTTTCGACATGTCGTCAGCAATCTTGCGTGCTTCAGCGTTCATGTTTTTCGACTGCTCAACTTGGCCGATCAAGCAGCTCTTTTTTCCGTTCAGACGCACGACGAAAAGAGAATCGCGGCTCTCATCATAGTTTTCGCCGTAGCCATGGATATTGAGGCGATAGATGAGCGAGTGGAACTTTGTAACTGAACCATCTTTGTTGACCTTGCCGCGCCATTCAACTTTGTCGGAACCCATATCGTGGAAAGCGCCGATGCGCGTGAACTCGACTTGTTCACCACCGTAGATCAATGAAAGGGAGTAGCGGATATCGCCGCCGCTGATCTGCACCGTGTAGCCGTTTTTACCTTCGCAGTGGCCAGTGTAGTAGTCGATTTCGGGCTCGGCTTCGTTCTCGCTGCTTTCGATGGTTTTGCAGTCTTTAACGGCAACGCTAGTGTAGACCGAAGACGATTTACTTTCAGCGAACGAGCTGAGCGGAAGAAGAAGGCTTGTGAGCAAGATCAGGGCTTTCATGGGATTTCCTTTCAAATTCAAAACCGAATTAAGTGCTCGCGACCGCTTTGTCCGGAGGACTTCGGCTGCGTGAGCGTTCGAAAAGAGTTTTGCCACAGGCTGATCTATCGCAAAAGCAGTGAATTTGTATGGTTGTTATCTCGTCCCGGAATACATGCGAAGTGGCGCACTTAATTGCAGATGACCGTTCGCATCTCGCGAGGTGCGAGAGCGTTTTTTGTGGGGTTTTGCCACAGATTCTGGCGACTTACGGGTGCCGACGCTAGGAGAAATACGTCACAAAACTGCAATAAAGTGCGCCAGTTCGAGAGGAATCCCAGCGGCCTACCCGTAAACAGATGAACTTTTTAGGTACCCTAACCTCAGCAGATCAATCCTGAAGAATCTCCACCCGATCCACCTGGAAAAGATCCTTTTCACCGGGCGGCGGAGGATCGTTTCTCATCTGACCCGTGACTTCGATCACAACCGAACCGCACGTCTGGCAGCTAGGCTTTTGAAACGTCTGGCGGATCTTGAAAATTTCGATGCCGGCCTTCTCAGTCGGTAAGTGCTCAACCGCCGCTTCCCGCTCGGCCACGTAGCCTTGCGCCTGGAGACCTTTCTCAGCCGTCTCGTAGACCCGCCCCAGAGGACGCAAGCCCTTCACCGCATTAACGAAGGTATCGGACCCGCCGCTAACGCTAGGGCCAGCGAAGGCAACCGGGCTGAGCAAAAAAGCAAACAACAATGCGAACTTCATACGCGAACTCCTTGAGCAACCGCCAAGGTATACACCGCCCAATGCGAGCGTTCTATATCTCTAGAATTAATCACGGACCTGATTCGTTTACTGAAACTATATAAGTCGCAGCGTGAGAGCGGACCTACCTTGGCTCGCTCCCCCTAGTTCCGATTAGCGCTTAATCAAGTGCCAAACGCCGCCAACGCCGTCGCCGTTGATGTCGCCGGGAGCTTCGTCACCGATGTAGAAGTAAACGGGTTTGCCATCGAGAGTGAGCTGAATCTTCCCATCCTTACGAGTCGTCACACCAACAGGCGCCTGGATCCCTTCAGCCGAGGCAACGACAACAGGCGGCCACGCTTTTTCGCAAGCGTTATAGCAAGTCGACTCTGTCGTTTTGTCAGCGTCGAAAGTGTAGACCGTTAGACCGTTGGCCGCGACGACGATTGTCACGCCATTCACTTCTCTCTCCTCGAGAGGTGCTAGGGCGTAGGCCGATTGTGCGAAGGCCGTAAAAGAGAGAGCCGTGAACGCTAGAGCCATGAGAGTTTTCATTGTAGATCCTTCCAATAAAGAGTTTAGGACAGCGACGCATGAAGCGTACGCATCGAACCGATGCACCACTTGTACGCTTGCTGATCGAATGGATCGACAAAGACCAACGGAAAGGTTTGGTATGAGATGATACGAATCCACGGCGTTCGAAGGAGCCGCCGCAACTAAACAATTTTGCAGGAACTTTGTTCAGACGACTTTGAAAAGATCCGCGCTGAGGCAATAAAGTTCATCCGATCCCGAAGCGCTGATGCTTTTCTGCATCTTCTGAATTGTCGCGACCAACAGCTTCTTCAATGCCTCGTAGTCGTTGGGGTTGATCGTAAAAACGGAAGAAAAATGCAAGTCCGCTTCATCGATTGCGGCAAAGGATCTGAGAACTTGTTGTCGATGCACAAGCTGATGCGGAACATGAAACACCGATTCTCGCGGAAGATGGATCGAGCCGCCAGCGAAGATCCATTTATTGTTGTCGCGCTTTACGAAGCCAATACTCTCGAGGAACTGAAGGGTCTCCACGAGATTCTTCTCAGGAAGTCCCAACCTTTCGCTCAAAGCTTTCACCGTTTGGTAGCGAGGCGAGCTCGTTGCGATGTGAACGGTAGAAGGAACCCAGTTCGTAAAGTAACGAGCGTGAACGGCGTCATCGAGCTTTAAAACATCCGCCTCAATGCGACTTTTCAGTTCTTGCGACTCTTTCAAAAGTTGCGCTCGTCGCTTCTCCAAATAGTCGGAAAGATCTTGAGCTGATGCGCGTCCTTTGCGGAGAAGAGTCATCAGATACTCGGTTTCTAAATCCGAGAGAGCGAGGTGGCGCGCCAATCTGAGGACATGTTCTTCAGTGAGGTCTGCCTTTGCCTTTAGAACCTGCGAGAGGTAGGCAGCCTGGCAGTTCATGGCTTTTGCAAGCTCAGCTTGGCGTCCCCGCTTGGCCGTGGGGCCGTAGACGAGGTCATTCAGGTAAGACTTATAGTCCGTGAACTCGAACGGTGACTTCATAGCCCGATCTCGCATAGGAATCATGAACGTTCAAGCCGCAAAATATATAATGCAGATATAGCATCTCGCATCATTCTCCCTTAAGATCCCGCTCGACTGCAGTTGCTAAATTCTCTCAGGAGTTGGAAATGAAGCCTTTATTCGCAATGTTATTGATGATTCTTTCGATGAACATAGCGCTCGCGGGCCCATCCGTAACTGGTGGAGTTCCCCCGCACCCGGCACTCACACAGATGGCTCTCGTTGAACCGGAAGCCGGAGTCGATTACCCAACGGAGACTGCAAACGCACCTGCGGCTGTTCTCGCCCTCTACTCAGATCGTATTTCGATCTACGGAGTAGAACCTCGCTTAGTCGTGGCTGAGGCAGGAGTCGATTTCCCAACAGACATGCCGACTCCAATCTGGGCTCAACTTCAAATGGTACTGCTTCTTGGTGACGTGCGTTTGCCGGTGAAACTCTCGTATCCCGGAGATGAACTCAAATGGGAGATCAAAGGTCAAATCGTCGAGGTTGCTCATATCCTCTCGATCAGA
>SXGS01625185.1_pt1 | contig 66640 bp, 64 predicted proteins | sample 3174681 | NCBI WGS metagenome assembly SXGS01 (sample SAMN11356861, study PRJNA531348) | freshwater metagenome | isolation source: freshwater sample F1-80 | place: China: Fuxian Lake, Yuxi | collected 2017-12-25
CAATTGGTAATACAGTAATTGTACATCCATTGTATTCGTTATTAATTAAACTCCATGTTTTTTTAATCACGTTAGCATTAAAACCGCCTGCTAATCCACGATTAGAAGAAATGGCAATTAATAATACGTTTTTTGGTGCAGATTTACGTGCGTAAGCATTTTCAGAAGTATCCAAACTTGAACTTACGTTTTGTAAAATTTCTTGCAATTTGTTAGCGTAAGGACGCATTTGCGTAATTGCATCTTGCGCGCGTTTCAATTTAGCAGCACTCACCATTTTCATGGCACTCGTAATCTGCATGGTTGAACCAACGGATACAATTCTATTTCTTACTTCTTTTAAATTTGGCATGTTTATTTAAGATTTTAGAAGTCAGATTTAAAGTTTATAAATCTGACTTCTTAATTCTAACTTCTTAATTATACTTAGCTGATAATTCTTTTGCAGTTGCTTCTAACACACTTGTAATCGAATCATCAAATTTACCTGCTTTTAAAGCATCTAATTGCTCTTTGTTTTTACGCTCGCAAACATCTAAGAATTCTTTTTCAAATTCTTTTACTCTATTTACTGGAACGTTACGTAATAAGTTTTTAGTTCCTAAGTAAATAATAGCAATTTGTTGTTCAACACGTAGTGGAGAAGCGTTAGCTTGTTTCAATATTTCCACGTTACGAGCACCTTTATCTAATACTGATTTTGTTGCAGCATCTAAGTCAGAACCAAACTTTGCAAACGCTTCTAATTCGCGGTATTGAGCTTGATCTAATTTTAAAGTACCTGCTACTTTTTTCATCGATTTAATTTGAGCATTACCACCAACACGAGATACAGAAATACCTACGTTAATTGCTGGACGAACACCAGAGTTAAATAAATTTGACTCTAAGAAAATTTGTCCATCCGTAATCGAAATTACGTTTGTTGGAATGTATGCAGAAACGTCTCCGGCTTGTGTTTCAATTATAGGAAGTGCAGTTAAACTTCCGCCACCTAATTCTTCACTTAATTTAGAAGAACGTTCAAGTAATCTTGAGTGAATATAAAATACATCTCCTGGATAAGCTTCTCTTCCGGGAGGACGTCGAAGTAAAAGTGAAACTTGTCTGTATGCGGCGGCTTGTTTGGTAAGATCATCATAAACAACTAATGCATCTTTTCCATTATCACGAAAATATTCACCAAGTGTTGCGCCTGAATATGGAGCAATAAATTGTAACGGCGCTGGATCACTTGCAGTTGCAATTATAATAGTTGTATAAGCCATCGCACCTTCTTCTTGTAATCTTGCAACAACTTGCGCAACCGTTGATCCTTTTTGTCCAATTGCCACATAAATACAATAGACAGGTTTAATCCCAAGTTTTTTTGATTTTTCGGTGTGAGTATATTTTTGATTTATAATTGCATCAAGAGCAATTGCAGTTTTTCCTGTTTGACGATCACCAATAATTAATTCGCGTTGACCACGACCAATTGGAATCATTGCGTCTATAGATTTAATCCCAGTTTGAAGAGTTTCCCTTACAGGTTGTCGTTGAATAACTCCGAGTGCTTTTCTTTCAATTGGAAGAAACGAATTTGTTTTAATTGGACCTCGTCCATCAATTGGTTGCCCGAGTGGATTAATTATTCGGCCGAGCATTTCTTCACCAACCGGCATTGATGCAACTCTCTTTGTTCGTTTTACAGTATCTCCTTCTTTAATTTTTGTATCATCGCCAAATAACATACAACCGACATTATCGTCTTCAAGATTTAATACCATCCCAAAAACATCATTTGGGAATTCGACAAGTTCGCTCGCCATTACTTGTGATAAACCGTAAACACGCGCAATACCATCACCAACTTGAAGAACTGTTCCGACATCATAAATGTCGACTTCTTTTTCGTAGCCAGCTAGTTGTTTGAGTAATATTTCTGAGATTTCATTTGGTCTAATTTCAGCCATTTTATTTCCTTTTTTTCAATCTGATAAATTACATATTTGTAACAAGTGGAAGCTCGGTTTGTAAAAACCGGTTTTTTAAAACCTCCAACTGTCGTTTAATGCTTGTATCGTACATTGTATCACCTATTCGAAGTACAAATCCACCCTTTAAAGTTGTATCAACATTATACGAAGGCTGGATTGTTTTTTTTGTTAAATTTTCCAATAACGATTGCAATTTTTCTTTTTGTTGATCTGAAAAGTTTGTACTCGTTCTAACTTCAACTTTAATAATTCCAAGCGCTTCGTCGCGTAACAGGAAAAATTCTTTAATAATATCATAAATATATTCTTCCCGTTTGTTTACGACAATTCCTTGTAAGTATTTAATAACTGTTTCGCTCACATTATTTTCAAAAATAGAAGTAAGTATATTTTTTTTCTTACTTCTCGAAATTATCGGATTATTGCAAAAAGTTCGTAATTCTTTTGAATTCTCAAATGCATTGAAAACTATTTTAAAATCTTTTTCAAGTGAATCAAGATTTTTGCTTTCTGTGCCTAATTGAATTAGTGCTTTTGCATAACGTCGTGCTAATCTTTGTGAAGCCATCTTCTTCCTTGCAGTTTAGTTTGTTGGAAGTTTATTCATTGAAGTATCAATGAGTTGCTGGCGACGTTTATCATCAAGAACTTCGTCAATCATTTTTTCAGTTGTTAGAATTGCTAACTTTGCAACTTCATTCCGAATTTGAGAAAGAGCTGCTTCCTTTTCGCGTACAATTTGTTCGCGTGCAGTTTCCAACATTGTCTTTGCAGATTGATGCGCTTGAACAATTATTTCGGATTTAGTTTGCTCTGCAACTGCTCTACCTTCATTAATGAGTTTTATAGTTTTTTCATTTGCATCGTGAATAATTGACTTTTGCTCTTCAAGAATTTTTTCTGTTTTTACACGAGCTTCTTCTGCATGATCAAGTGCGATACGAATACTTTCTTCACGCGATTGCAAAGCTTCAAGAATTGGTTTCCATGCAACTCGTTTTAAAACAAAAAGAAGCAATATGAATGAAACTATTGTCCAGACAATAAGACCTGGGTTTACTTCAAGCATTGTTTTTCCTTTTTCTTTTTAGAATTACTTTGTAGCTAAAAGAATGCAGATAACAAGTGCAAAGAATGTTGCACCTTCAATAAGTGCTGCTGCAATAATCATTGAAGTTCGAACTGCGGCTGCAACTTCTGGTTGACGACCACTTGCTTCCATTGTTGCGGCTGCAAGTTTACCAATGCCAAAACTGGCACCAATAATTGTTAATCCTGCACCAAGTCCAGCTGCTAAATATGCTAATCCGTTTGATTCCATTTTATATCTCCTTTAAATATTTATTGATTGATTGTTAATGTTTTTCTGTTTCTGTTTTGTGTGATGTATGTTCGCCAGCTTGAATCCCAAAACCCATAAAAAGTGAAGTGAGCATTGTGAAAACATATGCCTGAAGAACTGCTACAAATAATTCTAGCAAATCAATTGCTACAACAAATGCAACTGAAATTGGTGCAACTAAATATGTGTGAAAAATAAAAATTAGCCCAATGAGCGAAAGTATTACAAGGTGTCCACCAGTCATGTTTGCATATAAACGAATGCAAAGTGCAAATGGTTTTGTAACCAATCCAATTATTTCAATTGGAATCATAATTGGCCAAAGCCACCACTGAACTCCGCCCGTAAGATGTGCTAAATAATGTCCAACTCCTTGAGCACGAATTGCTGAAAATTGTATCATAAAAAATGCAATTATCGCTAATCCTGCGGTTACGCTAATGTTTCCGGTTGGCGATGCTCCATATGGAATCATTCCTAACAAATTCATTGTGAGAATAAATAGGAATGTTGTGAGAAGATAATCTAAATATTTTAATCCCGACCTTCCCATATTTGGTAAAACAATTTCATCGCGAATAAAAATAACTAAGACCTCAACTAAATTTCCAAATCCAGATGGAACTTTTGATTTTCTGTTTTTTCTTGAAACAATTAAAAGTGTAACTATTAATAACAAAGAAGCTAGTAAAAGAAAGAAAATATGTTTTGTAATTGAAAAATCAAAAGTAATTCCTAAAAGTGTAACTGGTGGAAATTGTGGCAAATTGATATGTCCTAACGGAATTTCAAGAACTTCTCCATCTTGTAAATGTTCAAAAAGATGTACAAATACTTCTTTGCTTCCACCTTCGTGACTTGTAGATTGCAATGTATCTGTTACTGCGTTAATGTCTTGTGGAACTGATTGTTTGTTAAAAAATGCCATTTATTTTCCGGTAGTTGAATTCTTCCCGATGTAAAGTAGTTCGAGAATAAGGTATGCTAAATAAAAAGATATTGTCGAAATTGCTAATGAAATTCTATTAATCTTGAAAAATAATATTGCAATTAGCATTGAGCTTGCAAGAAATCCAATTCGGATAATCATACTCCCTAAAATTAAATTCCCGAAGTTTATTGAGGATGAGGTAGATGCTTTCTTTTTCATTAAAAAGGAAATTAAAATACCAATTAAGTTAATTGAACACCCAATTATTAATCCGGGATGAAGGTCGGCGTTATTTTGTCTTTCAATAATGTAATATCCAAATACAAAAATGGAGCACGTAATAATAGCTAAAAAAAGAAAATATGTTCTATTGCTCATTTTTTAATTTTGTCTGTATTTTCTGAAACAGAAAGTGCTGTTCTAATAAATTTATATACCGAAGCGCCTGCACCAATCATTGAAAATAAAACTGTAAGCCAAGGGGTAGTATTAAATTTTCCGTCGAGCCAATAACCAATAAAAAAAAATATTAAAACTCCTGCTGCTAATTGAAAACCAGCAGTAAGCAATGTACCGTTTTCTCGCAAATTTTGGTTGAGATTATTTTGGTTTTTCTCGTTTAACACTGCAACTATAATTTATTTATGTGAATTGGGTTGCGAAGTTGCTTTACTGTCAGTCATTGTAATTTTTCCATCAAACAATGCTCCTTCATCAATAATAAGAGTTGTTGCTTTTATATCACCACGGATTGATGATTTTCCTTCGAAAACAATTTTTTCTTTCGCAACGATATCGCCACTAATTTTGCCACTGATAAAAACATTTTTCCCAATAATATTTCCCTGAACTTCTCCGCTAATTCCGATTGTAATATTTTCTGTTGCTTGTATATCGCCGATAAATTGGCCATCAACTCGAACGTTCCCTTGTGTATTTAAATTCCCCTGAAATTTTGACATTGTTGCAATAAGGTTTAGGTCTTTTATCATTGTTTTTCTGTAAAAATATTTGTGGATGAAATCATAAATTCAACGGGATTTAGCGGAACTCCGTTTTGCCATAATTCAAAATGAAGATGTGGCCCAGAACTTGTTCGGCCAGTATTCCCAAGTAAAGCTATGCTTTCGCCATGCAATACTTTTTGATTTAATTTTTTTAGTAAAACATCATTGTGCTTATAAACTGTTATGAATCCATTTACGTGAGATAAAATAATTACATTTCCATCTCTTTCAGTATAGTCAGAAAAAATTACTTTCCCTTCTCTAACCGCACTGACAACCGAACCTCTTTTACTTGCAAAATCAATTCCGAAATGTAATTCAGTTGGACTGAATTCGTTTGATTGATATCCTTTTACTGGTGGTGAAAAAGGAAAATCAAATTTTGCCTGATTATTATTTACTGAAGGATTATAAGAAGTGAGCGCTCCACTAATTATATTAATGGGTTCTGAATTATCATCAACTATAATTTTTTGACTTGAATTTTTATTTGATCCATTTCCAAGTGCAACTCTGAGACGATCGTTGTAGTTTTGTAAAATTAAAAATTCACTGTTCATAGTTTGAAGTTCATCGCGAAGTGAATAAATTTCTTTACCATACCTTCTTTCTAGTTCTTGTTGAGTAACCGGCAAAAATCTTTGAAGTGGTGTAGTTCGAATTAAAGTTATCATCAATCCTACAAAAAATATAATTATGAGAGTTACTAAAAATGTTAATTGAAATAATGATAAACGAGCTGTCTTGGCTTTAGACCCGTCTTGCTCGGGAACTAAAACTAAAGAAAATATCTTCTTTTTTGAATAATGGTGTTGTGTGTTTTCTGACATATAGATGTTAAATGGAAGGCAAAAATACCATTCAAATCGTTTAGAATCAACGAAATAAACCAGCCAATTGTTAAATCATTTATTGACTTTTAACTAATTAACTTTATAGCGATTCAATTTTACAACTGTCTCAATATGGAATGTGTGTGGGAACATATCCACTGGTTGAATTTTTTCTATAACATAACCCCCTTCGGCTAACAAACGAAGATCTCTTGCGAGTGTTTGAGGATTGCAACTCACATATATAATTTTTTTAATTGCCAGATTATTTAATTCCTTAATAATTTTTGGATGAAGTCCGCTTCTTGGAGGATCAACAATTATTACATCGGGTGGATTTGAAATAATTATTTCTTTTAATTGATCCTTCAAATTCCCCTGAATGAATTCGCAATTTTGAATATTATTTAATTCAGCATTTTTATTTGCATTCGTGATTGAACTTTTTTCTAATTCAACTCCGATAACTTTTTTTACAAACGGTGCAATCGAAAGAGCAATTGTTCCTGTCCCACAATATAAATCATAAACAATATCTGATTTTTTTATTTCGGCATACATCCTAACAATATTATAAAGTTTTACAGTTTGGAAAGAATTTGTTTGAAAAAATGAGTTGGCTGATATTTGATATATTTGTTCATCAATTTTTTCATGAATAAATCCATCCCCATGATAAATAATTTCGACTTCACCAATTGCAACTTGTGATAGTCTTGAATTTATATTATTTAAAACTGTTGTAATATTTGGAAATGATTTTAATAACTCATTCGTAAGTGTTTTCATTACCCCCGGATTTGAATTTGAAGTAACCAAGTTAACAAGCGTTTCATTTGTAAACTTCCCTTCACGAATTACAAGATTGCGTAAATATCCTTCTCTTGTTTTTGAATTATATGCAGTTAAATTATTTTGATTGGCAAAATTTCTTACAAAAGAAAGTATTTCGTTGCTTTGCTTAGATTGTAAATGACATTCTTCGATATGAACAAGTTTATCCCACCGTTGAGGTGCGTGAAACCCTAAAATAAATTCTTTTTCGTCAATTGGATTTGCGAGTAATTCTTCATTTGTTTTCCACCGAGAAGTACCAAAAGAAAATTCTAATTTATTTCTGTAAAAATATAATTCCGAGGATGGTAAAATTGGTTCAACTAAAATATTTTTAAATCCACCAACTCTTTCAATGGCATCGATAACTTGTTGTTGCTTTTCGCTCAACTGCGATTCGTATTGCAAATGCTGCCATCTGCATCCACCACAAACACCAAAATGCTGACATTGAGGTTTTACTCTTTTATCAGAATAACTTTTAATTTCAATAATTCTAGCTTCACAATGTTGCTTTTTTACTTTATAAACCTCGACTAAAACTTTATCCCCAGCAATACCACCATCGACAAAAATTACAATTCCTTCATTGCGAGCAATGCTAATTCCATTAAAACCAGTTGATATAATAACTACTTCTAAACGATCTTGTTTTTGAATTGGATTCACAAAAATGAAAAATTTTAAAGGGGTTGGATATTAAACTTCGTAACCGAATTTTTTCGCTAACATTTCGTAATAATTAATATTCGATCGAACGTAATCTCTTTTTTCCTGATAACTACCTTTAAAAAAACTTCTCTTAAAGCCGTAAATGAGAATATTTTTTAAATGATTTGGTGAAATATTAAAATTGTTAACCGCTAAATTAATTTCGTTTGTAACTGTTGTATTTGAAACCAATCTATTATCAGTGCAAAGAGTAATTGAAAGTCTCGCATCGAGCATTTTTTGTAAGGAATGTTTTTTTAAATCGTTTTGCAATTCGGGCATTGTCTGCAAATTTGATGTAAGGCAAACTTCGAGTGTAATTCTATGCTCTGCAATATATTGCGCAAGTTTCTGAATATAATTTTCTTTATTCTTAATTAAAGATGATAGAATTTTTTCTGGACTGAAAATATGAAATCCATGTCCTATTCGATCGGCATGTAGTTCAGTAATTGCCTGAAAAATACTTTCTGCTCCGTAAGCTTCTCCCGCATGAACTGTTTTGCTAATAAAATGTTTGTGGATATAATCGAACGCCTTGATATGATCACCTGCAGGATAACCATCTTCGGATCCTGCAAGATCAAATGCAACAATTGGAAATCCTTCTTCACGAAGTGCAACTACAGCTTGCGCCATTTCAAGTGACGCAAGTGCATAAATATTTTCATTTGGAGTATATTTATGAACCATTACAAATTTTTTAAAATAATCTGAAAAGCCTCCTGTAAACATTCTCATCGCAATAACAATTATTCCATATTCAAATCGTGGCTCGCTTCCGGAAAGGATTTCAATTTTATTATTAATTTCATTTTTTGCACGATCCATTCCTTTAGTTACACTTGCAACAACACTTCGCATATCAAGTTTATCATTTACATGAAGTTGCGGAGCAAAACGAACTTCAACATATCTTACACCTTCTGCAAAATTATCCATTGCTAATTCATAAGAAACTTGCTCAAGCGATTCTTCATCTTGAAGTACAGAGCAAGTCAATCCAAATCCACTTAAATATTCATTTAGATTTTTATAACTATCCTTGAAAACCAATTCCTTTAAACCCGATTCGGTGTTTGAAGGTAGTTTTACATTGCGCGATTTTGCAAGTTCAATTAAAGTTGAAATTCGTAACGAACCATCGAGGTGAACATGTAAATCGGTTTTTGGAAGTTGGCGTAAAAAATTTATATCGTACTTATAATTCATTTTATTTTTAATAATTCTACTTCAAAAATAACTGTAGAGTTTGGACCAATAAATTGACCCGTTCCTTTTTCTCCCCAACCAAGATTAGCAGGAATAAATAATTGCCATTTTGAACCCTCGCTCATAAGTTGTAAAGCTTCAGACCAACCTTTAATTAATACATTAAGAGGAAATTCAGCTGGATCATTTTTATCATAAGTACTCTCAAATACCGAGCCATCAATTAATGTCCCTTTGTAATGTGCTATGACTGTATCGGTTGCTGATGGTTTTTTTCCCTTTCCGTTTACAATAATTTTATATTGTAACCCGCTCGGTAAAACTTTTATTCCATCTTTCAATGCATTTTTTGTCAGGAACTGTCTTCCTTCTTCAAGATTTTTTGTTTTCAACTCGTCAACTAGTTTTTGTTGTCCTTCAACCATTTCTTGCTGAAAAGTTCTCATAACTTCATTCATCTCATCTTCTGTTAAAAGAAACTTTGCACCACTTATTGCGTTGTTCATTCCTTCAAATATATATTTTGTATCTAAATCTATTTTTTGTTGTTTAATATTTTTCCCAATATCGACACCTATTGTGTAACTGAGTTTTTCTTTTTTAGAATTCAATTTTGGCTTTTCTTCTTTTTGTTGTGCAAATAAATTAAAACCAATTATAACTGCAATTAATAATAAATTAATTAATCTTTTCATTTTTGTCTTTCTTATTTTGATGATGTGTGATCGTGAATAACTTTCCAGTTATTTTTATTTTTTTCCATTAATAATGTGAATAAACCACCAAGTGTATCGGGGATTCTTTGAACTTCCCATTCTCCAAATACAATTGCTGATGATTCAGACAAAGTGCGGATATCAAGTTTATGAAAATTCAACTTTCCCATTTTTTCTTTTGTTGAATAATTTTTCTTATACCGTTCCAACATTGCTTGCCACCCGTAAGTTACTTTTCCGCCCGACGCAAAACGAATTGTTTCGCTATTTAAATAACCTTCCATAAATCCTTCGACACTTCCATTGTTCCATTCTTTAATTTGACTTTGGAGAACTTTTTCAATTTCAATTTGATTTTTCTTGTCAGAATTCTGTGCACTAACTACATTTACAAAAAATATAATAATTGCAATTGTTATTTTCATTTAATTTTTTGCTCCAACAGCGGCGAGTAACGCGCGAACTTTTTTCGGATCATTTGATTCGGCATAAAAGCGAACAAGTGGTTCAGTTCCCGAAGCACGAATCATTACCCAGCCATCATCTACATAATATTTAAAACCATCGGTTTTATCGACTTTGCGAATTTGGAATGAACCAATTTTTTTAATTGGAGAAGAATATTTATTTAGAATTTTTTCTTTATCCTTTTGAGACATATGTACGTCAACTCTGTCGTAATGATGTTCACCAAATTCATCGAATAATTCTTGAACAAGTTTACTCAACTTCATTCTACGAACAGCCATAATTTCTGCTAAAAGTAAACCATTAAAAATTCCATCACGTTCCGGCAAATGATTTTGAATCCCAATCCCACCGCTTTCCTCTCCGGCAATAATAATATTTCGTTCAGTCATTAATCGGCATAAATGTTTAAAACCAATCGGTGTTTCGTGTAATTTTAATTTATACTTCGCACACATTTTTGGAATTATTTCACTTATGTTTAGCGATTTAACAACTTCCCCTTTATATAATTTTCTTTCAATAAGATATTTAAGAAAAATTGCAAAAATCCGATGTGAATCAACAAATTCTCCATCTTCATCAATTGCACCAATTCTATCTGCATCGCCATCAGTTGCAATTCCCAAATCAAAATTCCCTATTACAACACCATTACTTAAATCAAGAAGATTATGTTTGAGTGGTTCGGGATGCGAACGATTAAATCCGGGATTGAATTCATTTCTAATTCCTTTAATTGATGGAACAAGAAGTTGCGGAACTCCTTGCCCTGCGCCATACATTGCATCGTAAAGAATTTTGATGCGCTCGGTTTCAATTAAATCAAGTTCTAATTTTGGTTTTATATCATTAATGTAAATAGAAGTAAGATCAACAAATTCGATTTTTTTCTTTTCAAGAAGTTCGCCAAAAGATTTTATTGAAATTGGAAGCTCTGTTTTATTTTGTAATGGATTTAAAATTTTTTCTAATTTTGAAATCATTTCAGGATGAGCTGGACCGCCAAAATCACCTTTTAATTTAAAACCATTATATTTTGAAGGATTATGACTTGCCGTAATTACAACTCCACCGGCAGCTTTAAATTTTAAAACTGCAAGTGAAACCATTGGTGTTAAAGAAATTTTATCTGCTAATTTAACTTTTATCCCGGCAGATGCAATTACCTGCGCAACATGATGTGCAAATTCCTGCGAAAGAAATCTTGCATCGTAACCGATAACTATTCCATTTGCAATACGTTTATGATTTGAAAAATATCGCGCTGTTGCAAAAGATACAATTGATAATCGCTCAAATGTAAAATCTTCTGCAATTACCCCTCTCCAACCATCTGTTCCAAAAATTATTTTATGTGGCATTTTTATAAATCAATTGTAAAACAATTAACACCAGCAAAAATTCCGTTCGTTCCTAAATCTTCTTCGATTCTAAGAAGTTGATTATATTTTGCAACTCTATCGGAACGGGAAATTGAACCGGTTTTCATTTGTCCAGCATTTGTAGCTACAGCAATATCTGCAATCATAGAATCTTCCGTTTCTCCCGAACGATGACTTATAATAGTAGTGTAGTTCGCACGCTTTGCCATTTCAATTGCATCAAAAGTTTCTGATAGAGTTCCAATTTGATTTACTTTAATAAGAATACTGTTCGCAATTTTTTTATCAATTCCTTTATTTAATCTTTGTGTGTTTGTAACAAAAAGATCGTCGCCAACAAGTTGAACTTTTTTTCCAATTGCATCGGTTAACATTTTCCAACCTTCCCAATCATTCTCAGCCATTCCATCTTCAAGGGAAATAATTGGATAATTTTCTGTTAGTTTTTCCCAATACTTTACCATTTGTTCTTTTGATAATTTTTTTTGAGAAGATTTATAGAAACGATATTTTCCATCCTTCTGATACATTTCACTTGCTGCAGGATCCATTGCAATGTAAACTTCGTTCCCTGCTTTATAATTTGCTTTTTGAATTGCTTCCATAATTACATCGAGAGCTTCTTCATTCGATTTTAAATTTGGAGCAAATCCACCTTCATCACCAACCGAAGTTGAATAACCTTTTTTGTGAAGAATATTTTTTAACGTGTGAAAAATTTCTGCACCAACTCTAAGTGATTCACTGAACGAAGGAACATTTGCGGGAACAATCATAAACTCTTGAAAGTCGATATTATTATCGGCGTGTCTTCCGCCATTAATTATATTCATCATCGGAGTTGGAAGAATTTTCGCATTACTTCCGCCGAGATATCTATAAATTGGTAATTTTGCAGATTGTGCTGCAGCTTTTGCAACTGCAAGTGAAACTGAAAGAATTGCGTTTGCACCTAATTTACTTTTATTCTCAGTTCCATCAAGTTCAATCATCACTGTGTCAATTCCAACTTGATCGGTTGCTTCAAAGCCAATAATTTCTCCGGAAATTATATCGTTTACATTTGCTACAGCTTTTAAAACACCTTTTCCAAAATAGCGGTGTTTATCTCCATCGCGTAATTCAACTGCTTCAAATTCGCCAGTTGAAGCACCACTTGGAACTGCAGCGCGTCCCAACGAACCATCTTCCAAAATTACATCTGCTTCAATTGTTGGATTTCCACGGGAATCAAGTATTTCTCTTGCAATTATTTCAGTTATAATAGACATTTAGATTTTTTTTTGTTTTGAAGATACAAATTAACCGAATTTTTGACTTATATCCAATTGCATTAGATTTTTACTCAATAAATTATTTTCTAACTTGTTAAACATGGAGAATAAATCAAGTTATCCAATTGGGGTTTTCGATTCTGGTATTGGCGGACTTACCGTCGTGAAGTCGTTAATTCAACTTTTACCAAATGAAAATATTGTTTACTTCGGTGATACTGCTCGCGTTCCTTATGGACCAAAATCAAATGCGGTTGTTCGCGAATATACAAGAGACGATGTAAATATTTTACTTCAACATAATGTTAAAATGATTGTCGTCGCGTGCAATACAGTTTCTGCAGTTGCATTAGATGTTGTAATGCAAATGTCCTCAATCCCTGTAATTGGAATGATTGCCCCGGGAGCAGAATTTGCGTTAAAAAATAGTTCTTCAAAACAAATTGGAATTATTGGAACTGTTGCAACAATTCAAAGTAAAGCTTATGAAAATACTCTTCTACAACTAGACTCATCCGTAAATTGTTTTGCAAAAGCTTGTCCACTTTTTGTATCACTTGCTGAAGAAGGAATGTTTAATCATTTAGCAACTGAACTTATTGCAAAAGAATATCTCACCCCATTATTACAACAAAAAATCGACACTTTAATTTTAGGATGCACACATTATCCATTATTGAAAGATGCTATTTTAAAAGTTACTCAGGGAGCTGTAAAATTAATTGATTCCGGAGAAGCGGCGGCATTAAAAGTAAAAGAAGTTCTTCAGCAAAATAATTTATTAAATGAAAATAAAGATTCTCCACTACTTCAACTTTTCGTGAGCGATGCGCCCGAAAAAATTTCTAAATTATGCGAACAGTTTCTTGGAAGAAAACCTGGTGCTATACGCCAAATTCATATTTAAATATTTATTAAACGTTGAACCAGTAACTTACTTTTAATGTGAATACATTATTTGGTGCAACATTAAATGTATTATTAAATTGATCCATATAAGAAGTTTGATAAGTACCATTTCCCCAATTTCTGTTGTGAGTCCAAACTGCATAAAGCACGCTTCCCGGTAAATATTCCCAACGCAAAACAAAATTTAAATTTAAAGCTGTTTCGTTAAAAGAATTACTTTCACTGTAACTTGATGGAACTACTTTTGTATTTATTAGTGAGCCGTAATTTTCGTACATACCTCTCACTGCAAAATATTGTGTGTATAATTGCAATGAAAGATCTGGATTAAATATGAATGAACTGCGAATTGTTAAATTGTTTTCCCGAACTGTTCGATCTCCAAAAATGCTTATTTCGTTTTCGACTACAACAAAGGCTTCTTCTTTAAATCTTGCACGATTTAAAAGTGAGACACCAATATTACTTGATGATGAAGGTCTGAAACCAAAACCAATTACAAAACCAACCCCATTTCCACCGAACTCATTATTTGCCAAACCTCCAGCAACTATGAAGCTAAAATCTTTACTTTCGTCAGAACCTAATGAGAAATCTAAATTTATTACGGAAGGTTTTTTATATAATCCATATCCGCGAGATTCACGATCATCAAATGATGAAAAATTATAATTTATCTGTCCCGATAATTCATAATAATTTACCAATTTAGAAAACAGTCTAAGTCCTGTGTTCTTCTCCAATAGATCACCATTTAAATTATACATAACGTGAAACGGAACCGTTAATCTGTAAAATCTAAAAACATCTCCCGGCTTATCATCTTTATATGTAACACTATTATAACTTCCAAAATCATCTGCTCGCCGGAAATATCCGAGATCGTTAACATTGTAATCACGACCGGTGAAATATGTTGTAAGATCAAAGAGCCAGTTTTCTCCCCCTTCTTTCGAAAAACTTAATCTCCCGGATCCAGCATTATTTGTTACTTCTTTGAATGTTGAAGGATGTATTGAACCCGAAGCTGAGGATGCAAAAAATCCACTTACAGAATATTTGTTTTCAAAAAATCTTAATCGCCAATCAACTCCGCCAACTGTAACTGGTCGAAGATCTGCAGAAGTTCGGGAAGTAAGAATCATTCCAACAGTTGAGCCGGACCAAATATTTTGCTTTGCGCGGAAAACGCCGTAATTCATCCCGGGGCGCGCAAGTGAATCTTTTTTTATTCCACTGCTATTTGAAAATGTAAAAAATTCTCTATCTGTAACAGCGCTTAATAATCCAAAAGATAATCCATCTTGTGTTTGCCCAGTTAATTTTGCAGCCCCAAGAATTGTTGCGTTCAGCGGTTCTTCTACAATTGTGCTTCCTTCCGGCGAACTAACATTTATTGATTGACCAATTCTTCTTGAGTAAAATAATCCTGGACCGAAGCCGCTTCCAAATGTAGAAAAATTAAAAATATCTGAGCCTTCAATAAAAAATGGTCTTCGTTCTTCATAAAAAGTTTCGAAAGTTGATAAGTTTAATTCTGAAGGATCAGCTTCAACTTGCCCGAAATCTGGATTAACTGTTAAGTTTAAAATTGTGTTCCCTGAAATTCCATATTTTGCATCAACTCCAACATTTGAAAATAAACCAGCTACTTTATTTTTACCTTCTTGCGTAGGAAAATATTTTCCTGTCCCAATTAAATATGGACTTACTTCGAGAGCTTTAGGTGAAGAAATATTTTTTAATCCTGTTAAGTGAGCATATCGGGAAATCCAACCACTTTCACTTTTTCTCCAAAATGCCCAAGTAGAAAATTCTTGCTTCCGAGTAATTTTACGAGCAAAATTAATTCCCCAAGTAATTTCTTCGTCAGATGGTTTAAAACGAATTACGGAAAATGGAATTCGAAATTCCGCGGTCCAACCGTTTGAATTAACTTGTGTTGCTACATCCCAAACAGCATCCCAAGAAAAATCTCTTTTCTTTCCATCATCAGACATTAAACCATCGGATTTAGTTCCTGCAGCATTTACACTAAATGTTAGGCCTGTTTGATGGTCGTGATAACTGTCGATGCTAAGTGTAACATTATCTGATTCAACTTCATTATCATCCCGGCGACTTAATCTTTGAATAATTTTGCTTGGATCTGAATCAAGCATATTAAAGAAAATGTAAAGTGCTTGATTGTCATACAAAACACGAACTTCTGTTTTTTCAGATTCCGGTGCTCCTTCAATAGGATCTCTCTGTGTAAAATCTTTTGCTGGAAAAGCGTTTGACCAAGAACTCTCCCGACTAACTCCATCAATAATAATTGTTTCGGTGGTTGGAATTGCTTTTATACTTTTATCGTTTGAACCTGCTAATAAAAAATGGAACGATAATAAAAGATAGATGCTTATTGAATGTAGTTTAATTGCCATAATTATTTAGATATTTCTTTTTATGATTTTGTTACAGACTAAAATAAAAAAAAGGAGAAGAACTTAAATATCTTCTCCCTTTAATTGTTAAATTGTACTGATTACTTCAATAATATTAACTTACGACTAATGGTTTTCCCACCGCCTTGTAGTTGATAAATATAAATTCCTGTTGGTAAATTTACAGCTTCAAAATTGATACTATAATTACCAGCATTATGTCTTTTGTTTGTTAATAATGAAACTTCTCTTCCAATTAAATCGTAAACGGCAATTCGTACATAGCTTGTAAATGGGACTGAATATTGAATTGTTGTACTTGGGTTAAATGGATTTGGATAATTTTGTGACAACACAAATGAAGATGCAATAATATTTTTATCCGATACACTCAAAATAATTGGATTAATAATTATTGAACCGGTGTTTGACATTGCAAGTACACTATTATAGTTAACAATTATATTTGGTAAAGTTGCTGATTCGTATCCAACCATATCGGTAGTAATTTTATAAGTTCCGGCTTCCAAAGTATTCATTACATAATATCCTTTGGAATTTGTAATTGCATAAGAATATGGATCGCTATTTTCATCTAAAACAAAAACAGTTACACCTTCAACTGGAAGATTATTTTTATTTTTTATAAACCCGGCAATTGTTGCATGTCCAGTATCGGATTGGCCAACAAGTTTAAAATTAAGATTTGCTAAAATTGAATTTGTTGACATTACAAGTGTGTCAGCTTTTTTCCAATCCAAAGTCTGTTTTCCATCGGAACGATAATAAGTGGGTTTATTACTTCCAACTGGTTTTGCAAATAAAATATATTTTCCCGGCTCCATATTTGTAAATCCGTAAACTCCCAACGAATCAGAAATTGTTGAATAAGTTTTTCTAATAGATGAACCGTGTAACATTATTGCGGCAATTGAAGATGTTACTGGTTTGTTAGCTGAATCTTTTACCATTCCATTCATACCATTTGCATAAACAGGTTTTTTATTCACAACAATTATAAAGGATTGATCTTTTGTTACAGGAATTCTTGTTGCATCATTGAAGGTAGATTTATTTTCAAAATATTCCGGTAATAACAATTTTTCAAATGGACGAACATAAACAATAACTGTGTCGCCAAGATTTACTTTCATTGAAAATTTTCCAAAACTATCAGTTTTTGCAACAGATGTAAACCAATGTTTGCTATTTAGTTTTACGCGATAAGCATAAACTTCACTTCTTTGTCCTTTGCCAGTAGTGTCTTGAACAACTCCGCTAAAAGTTACTTGTGGAATTGGTTTTAATTTTTTAAGTCCAATTTTAATAATTATTGTGTCGTTGTTTTTTACATCAAGTTTTGTTGCAGAAGTTAAACTTGTAACATTATCATAATATTCAAAATTATACTCATTAGCTTTTGCGTATAAGTAATATGATCCAGCATAAAGGGGTAACAAAAATGATCCATTTGTAGAAGTTTCAACCCCATTACAGTTAGAATTGTTAACAGGAACTACGGCTACCATTGCTTTTTGAATTGGAAGTAATGTTGAATCATCAACTACAACTCCTTTAATAACTCCCTTCCCAATAAAAAGTGAATCTTTTATAGAAACTGAAACTGTTTCAGATGATGCACTTTCAAAATCATAAGAAGTGGCTGTCAAATAATATTTGTATGTTGCTCCATTGACAATGCTTTTATCGTAATACGAAGCACCGTAAGCTTTTGTAATTTTTTTGAAGCTTACTGGTGTAGCAGGAGAAACGGCAGATCTGTAAATATTATATTGAATATAATATGGTTGAGGCGTTGTGGTTGAACCGGTCCATGTTAACAAAACCATGTTACCATAATTATGTGACACTTGAGATGCTTTTAAATTTTTTGGTGCAACTAAAGCTACAATTGGTGTATGCAATTTCAACGAAGCTTTAATGGAAATTGTGTCGTTGGATTTTACTTCAATGGGTTTTGCATATTGAAAGGTAGCTACATTATCATAATACTCAGCTAAATATCTTTCCGATTTAAAATAGACATAATAAACACCGACGGAAAGTTTAACAATAAATTGCCCGGTGGAACTTGTTTGTTCACTTTTTACAACTGATCCCATCGCATTCATAAAATAAACATAAACACCTTTTAAGGGTTGCGAAGTTGAATCGTCGGTAACGGATATTTTTATACTGCCGACTAAATTACTTTGTGCCTGAACTTCATTAAATGTGTAAAACAAAACGAACATCATTAACAAATATTTTTTCATAAGTTCTTTTTTTTAAGTTGTCGTTTCAATATAAATAAATAATACCAAAAGTTGGATTCTTAGAGGAAATATTGGTTTAATCTTCTTTATTAGCTGTAGGAATAGCCAATATATGAATCGTAACGCTCAACGCAATAATCAGTAATAATAGCTGCAAATAAACACTTGTTGTATAATAAACGCTTGTATAAAAAATACTTCCCCAAAGTAGTATTATCGAAATAATTTTAGAATTTAATGTTGTTCCCCTGCCATCTTTGTAGTTTTTAATATATCTGCTGGTAATTTTATTATCCATTAATTTTTTATAAAAGAATTTAGAGCTTCGGGCATAACACCAAGCGGCCAATAAAAAGAAAACTGTAGTTGGTAATAGTGGAAGAAAAATTCCAAGAATTCCAATTCCAACAAATACGGTCCCTGCAAAAATTAGTGACCATTTTATTATTGGTCGTTGAAATAAAGGAATTGTATCTGAGGCTGAAATTGTTTTTTCTGAATTAGTCATTTTTAATTTCTTTCGTTCTTTCTTTTAGTGAAATTTTTTCAAAAAGTTTTGCCATCGCATGAGGTTGCCCGCTGTAAACTCCTGGTCGGCTTGGTTGATATATTTCATTCCAAAAATCTACTTCGTCTCTGTGAGTGTAAAGCCAACTCATCATTTCTTTGTGAAGAGGATTTTTATAATATCCCATTAATTGTTCTAAATTTTCCCACCATGAAACAAAAATAAAATGTTTATAGTTTTCTTTCACGGCATAAAATTTCATGCAGCCGGTGGAATTCTTCATAGCAATTTTCATTGCACTATATCTTCGATAAATAAAAAAAATACTTCGCAAACTTCGCATGTTAACACCATTTACAAACATAACAAGGTTTGGATTTGTAATATTTATTGAGAAACTACTCTCATTATTTTTCATTGTCGTTTTAAATTAAATATGACAGGAAGTCAAACCTCTTTTGGTAAGATATTGCTGATGATAATCTTCAGCTTCCCAAAATGTTTTTACCTGTGATATTTCGGTTACTATTGGTCTTAAATATTTATTTATTTTTTCTAACTTATTTTTAGATAAAACTGCAATTTCTTTTTGTTCTTCCGAATGATAAAATATTGCTGAGCGATATTGAGTTCCAATATCAACACCTTGTCTGTTTAATTGTGTTGGATTATGAATATTCCAAAATAAATTTAAAAGCTGCTCATAATTTATTTTTTCACAATCAAATGTAACTTCCACAACTTCAGCATGTCCAGTTTCATCGGAGCAAATTTCTTCATATGAAGGATTATCTTTGTTTCCGCCGAGATATCCTACTTTCGTTGAAATAACTCCATGTAATTTTCTGAATTCTTCTTCAACACCCCAAAAACATCCTGCTCCAAATGTTGCTAATTCAGTTCTATTTTCATTCATGTGAAGTGCAAAAATACAAAACTATCCAATATATTTCTACTTAATTTATGTTACCAATTTAAAGCTGAAAATATTTGAGGTTGTATTTCTTTTTCATTTTGGTTAATTTTCCAAAACCTTTCAACCACTTCTGTATAATTCATTAAAGTCGACAGGTTTAATAATTTTAACTATGACTATACATTTGGTATGATTCTAATTTTAACATCAATTATTCGCTACTCAGCTGTAATGATTTGGAGTGGCTTTTGTGGACTTTTAGCTCTGATCGGTGTGTTGATTGATCCGAGCGGAACGCTTTTCTTTTTTGCAAGTAGAATTTGGGGAACCATTTCAATTTTAATTTGTAATGTAAAAATTAAAATTGATGGTCTTGAAAATATCAGTCGCGATAAACAATATATTTTTGTAAGTAACCATGCAAGTATGATTGACATTCTCGCAGTGCTTCATGTTTTTCCTCAACTCCGTTTAGTTTTTAAAAAGGAATTAAGTTACATCCCAATCTTTGGTTGGGCTTTATATTTAGGAGAACATATTCTTGTTGATCGATCGAATGCTCACTCTGCAATAAAAAGTTTAGATCGTGCTGCTGAAAAAATTCGTTCAGGTGGTAATGTTTTACTTTTTGCAGAAGGAACTCGCACTCGTGATGGGAATTTACTTCCATTTAAACGTGGTGCATTTTCTTTGGCAGCAAAAACAGGAACGCCGGTTGTCCCACTTACAATAAACGGAACGTTTTCTATAATCCAAAAAGGTTCAATTATAATTCGACCGAGTGTAATAGAATTAATTATTGATAATCCAATTCCAACTGAAAATATAAATTCGCGTGAAGAAGAACTTTTATTAATGAACAAAGTTCATTCAATTATGGAATCGCTTTATATTCCACAACCAATTTTATAAGGAGTTTAAAAATGAGTGTTACAATTAAAGATGTCGAGCATATTGCTAAACTTGCCAAACTTCATTTTAATGAAGATGAAATGAAATTATTTACACATCAACTAAATAAAATTTTAACTTATATAGAAAAATTAAATAAACTCGATACAACCGGAGTAGAACCACTTTCACAAGTTATTGAACTTTCAAATGTTTTCAGAAGTGATAATGTAGGAGAAACAATTTCTACAAAAGAAGCGCTCTCTAATTCACCAGCTAAAATGGATCCATATTTTAAAGTTCCTAAAGTAATCGGCTAATATGAATATTGCAGCGATAATTCCAGCAAGATATTCCTCACAACGATTACCGGCAAAACCTCTCGCCGATATTCTCGGAAAACCAATGATACAGCGCGTTTATGAGAGAGTAACTTTATCCGAAATGGTATCTACTATAATAGTAGCGACCGATGATGAACGAATTCAGCGAGTTGTTGAAGGATTTGATGGAAATGTTATGATGACTCCAACTTCGTTATTAACAGGAAGTGATCGTGTTGCATATGTTGCCGCAAAAATTGGAGCGGATATTATTGTAAATATTCAAGGCGATGAGCCACTTATTAATCCATCAGTAATTGATAATACGGTGAATCTTCTTCTTACGTCTGAAGATGCACAGGTTAGTACCGCTGCAAAACGAATTACAGAAAAAGATGATCTTTCAAATCCTACAGTTGTAAAAGTTGTATTAGGAGAAAAAAATCGCGCTCTTTATTTTTCCAGATCTCCAATCCCATATTTAAGAGATACAATAAATAATAATGAGTGGATAAAAGAACATGCATATTACAAACATTTCGGAATTTATGTTTATCGCCGGAATGCGTTACTTCAATTTTCATCTCTTAAAATTTCTACTGCCGAAGATGCTGAAAAATTAGAACAACTTAGATTTCTAGCAAATGGATATAATATTGTAGTTCACGTAACAACTCACGATTCTATTCCGGTTGACACAGCAGAAGATCTTGAAAAAGTTCGGAAATTATTTTCTAAATTGTAATATCAAATGACAAACTTGTGGTAAAATCTAAAAAAAATATAAAATATATTTTTGTAACCGGCGGTGTAGTTTCATCTCTTGGAAAAGGAATTGCTTCTGCATCGATTGGCTTACTTTTAAAATCAAGAGGGCTTAGAGTTACAATTCAAAAATTCGATCCATATTTAACTGTTGATCCCGGAACTATGAGTCCATTTCAACATGGAGAAGTTTATGTAACCGAAGATGGCGCTGAAACAGATCTCGATCTTGGACATTATGAAAGATTTCTCGACATCAATATGTCGAAATTAAATAATGCAACTACTGGTCAAGTTTATGGTGAAGTTATTTCAAAAGAAAGAAAGGGAGATTATCTCGGCGCAACTGTTCAGGTTATTCCACACATTACAGATGAAATTAAAAAAAGATTTTCGGCGCTCGGGAATACAGGTGAATATGATATTATTATAATAGAGATTGGAGGAACAGTTGGAGATATTGAAAGTCTCCCATTTTTGGAAGCAATGCGCCAGTTTATGTTTACAACGGGAAGACAACATACAATCAGCGTTCATGTAACTCTTGTTCCATTTATTAAAACTGCTGGAGAAATAAAAACTAAACCCACTCAGCATAGTGTAAAAACTTTACTCGAAATAGGAATTCAGCCGGATGTTTTACTTTGCCGAACAGAAGAAAATTTAAGTGAAGATATTCGGAAAAAAATTGCTCTCTTTACAAATGTAGAAGAAGGAGCCGTTATTGATGCTGCTGATGCACGATCGATTTATGAAGTACCCTTACTTTTTGCAGCGCAAGGATTGGAAGAAATTATTCTTGATAAATTAAGTTTAACTTGCCCACGTCCAAATTTAACTCTTTGGAAAAAATATGTAAATAGAATTATTAATCCGCAAGGAAAAGTTACAATCGGTTTATGTGGAAAATATACAGATCATCAAGATGCGTATAAAAGTATTTCTGAAGCATTTATTCATGCAGGTGCTGCAAATAATGTTAAAGTTGAAGTTCGTTGGATTCGTTCAGAGGATGTTGAAAAAAATGGAGCTGTAAAATATTTATCTGAAGTTGATGGATTGCTTGTTGCTCCCGGTTTTGGAATTCGCGGGATTGAAGGAAAAATTGAAGCTATAAAATATGTTCGGAAAAACAATATCCCCTTTTTCGGAATTTGTCTCGGTTTGCAATCGGCAGTAATAGAATTTGCAAGAAATGTTTGCGGATTGAAAAATGCTAATAGTACAGAATTTAAAAAAACCGAGCATAATATAATTGACATGATGATCGAGCAGAAAAAAGTTACTGCTTATGGCGGAACGATGAGACTCGGTTCATACAAATGTAAATTAAAAAAAGGAACAAAAACTTTTTTTGCTTATAAAAAAGAAGTTATACACGAACGACACCGACATCGCTACGAAGTAAATAATTCTTATTTGGAATTATTACAAAAAAATGGAATGATAATAAGTGGTGTTTGTCCGGAAAATAATCTTGTAGAAATGATTGAACTACCAAATCATCCATGGTTTGTTGCTGGCCAATTTCACCCTGAATTAAAATCGAGAGCTTTAAGTCCGCATCCTCTTTTTAGAGAATTTATTTCTGCAGCGATTAAATATAATAAATCGAAAAAGAATTAATTATTCCCACTTTGTCTTTCGACCTTCTTGTGTTAAAGTAAAGACGCGGGCAATATTAAATCCGAAATAAACGTCTCCTTTATACCACTTCCCAGTTGTGCCTGAAATAAAATTTTTCTCAGGAATTCCTGTTGAGTTACTGCAAAATAATTGAAAGACGTGCCCACCGGTTTCGATATCGAAACCTGCTGATAAAACATTTTCAGTATTTGGGAGTTTAAATTTTGGAATCTGAAAATAATATTCCAAATTAAAACTTACCCATTTTGTAATTTTTTGTCTCGCTCCAACCCCAATTGCAATTACATCGTTTGGATCTTCTTCTTTTGCAACCAAGTTATAATGAACAAGTGACGGAGTAATTTGAAGTGATAAATTTTCACTTAATTTGTTTGCGACTAAAAGTTGAAACGCATAATACAATCGGTCTGAATTATTATTTGGTCTGTTAGTATCTGTCAATTTTAATGTATTCACCATTATTGAACTTAAAATACCAACACTCAATAAGTTCCCATTTTCTTCCTGCTGTTGTAATTTTATTTTAAAAAAACCATCGTACATTTTTTCATAACTACTTCTTCCGAGACCAACCATTAACCAGTTTGTAATTCCGTAATCCATTCCGATACGAATGTATGCATAGTCGAGTCCGAATAAATTATAAGCTCCTTCGTTCAATCTTCCAAATCGATGTGAGATTTTTACATCCAATATTCCTCCGGCAACTTGCTCAATTGAATGACCATTTATAATTCTTGTGGTTTTAAATGTAGCAATAACCGGAATTGGTTTATTTGATTTTTCTGAATCAAGCAAAAACATTAAATCCGTTGAATCAACATCTTGTGAAAAGGTTGACTTTGTAAATACAAATATTAATAATACAGAAAATATTATTTTCATTTTGTTCGAGGTTCGTATCTACATTCAACTTCTACATCAACACCTTTTGAAATTTTATCTGAAACAAGAGATGGGATTTCAATTTTAAAATCAGCTACTTCAAGTTTAAATTTTGTTGTGCCGATAATTTTGCCGCCATTAACAATTAGTGTTGCCGAAGAAGCAATCTCTTTTTTTATACCTTTAATTGTTAATTCTCCTTTTATAGCTGCTTTATATGTACCATCTTTTTGGAAATTAATATCATCAAGGTTTGTAATTTTTCCCTTAAAGGTTGAACGTGGAAACGAATTACTTTCCATATAATTTTCGTTGAAGTGTTCTTCCATTAAAGCTTTTTTAAAATGAAACGCTTTTATCAAAACTTGGAATCCTAATTCTCCGTTTGTAATATTTAATATACTTGTAACTTCATTATTAATTGGGTCAATATCTTCAATTGGAGTCCCTGCGTGAAAAGAAATTTTTCCACTACGTGTCATAAATAATTTTGATTTCTCAGTTTGAGATTCTGCAAAATTTAGTACAAGTAAAAGTAATAATATTGTTTTCATGTTGTTAGTTGTTTAAAGTGCCTTGATTTATCCAAGCCTGTATTTTTTCAATTCTACAATCGGATAACTTAGGACTATTTTTTGGCATAGACGAATACCCGCTAATATGTTTAATGCTTCCAATTAACTTCCCATTTGTAACTTGAACTTTAATTGTTGAATGAGAATTTAAAAGAAATCCTCCGCTTGGAGTTGTCCCAGAATGACAACTCACACACTGATTATTAATTATAGGAAATATATCATTACTGAAAGATTGACTTAATGTATCGCATGCATTTTCGGGATAAAGTATGCTTTCTTTGTCATAGGAACATCCTTCACTAATAATTAAAGTTATCGATGTAATAAAAAATAATAGAAAATGTTTTTTCACTTTTTTATTAATTCAGAGTTTTAACAAGCATACATTTCCCAACTTTTACATCAATTCCATCATATCCGGAACAAATACCTTTTACTATAATTATTTGTGAAGGAATAAAATTGTCGATCGACTCCGTAAACGTACAGACAACACTACTTAATTCTGAATTTACCTTCAAAAGCAATACCGACTGTCCAATATTATTGTGAAGTGTGTCTAAAATTTCTCCTGTGACTTGAAGTGTTTTATCCAAAAATAGTGCATTGCCTCCATCCTCATTGTTAGAATAAATTGTATAAAGTGAGTCGGCGGTAATAATTAGCGCATCTTCATTTTTAACATCTCTGTGGGGAGAGTTAAATATGTAAAAATAAATACCCGCAATTATTATAAGTAAAACTATTACCGTGGATACTACATATTTTGAAAATTTAGCCAATTAATTACTAAACTAACCATTATTGTTTCTATTTACAAACTGATAATTTTAATTGTTTTATAAAACGCCATTTCAATATGAATTCTTTTATATTTGTAAATAGAATAATGGAAAATCACAAAGACATATCCTGTTGCGAAACTCCGCAGGTAAATTTTAAAATCGGAAAAAAATTAAAACTTTACAGTTCACTTTTTATTCTTGTTTTTGGTATTTCATTTTTACCTCAACTTCATTCTTTAAATCATAGTTTAATTTCTTATATAAGTTTAATTTGGTGGGCTGTGTTGCTGGGATTATTAATCGGTGGATTAATTGAATATTTCATTCCGACAGGATTTATTTACAAATATCTCGGACAAAAAAAATTTTCTTCTTTACTTTACGCTGTTACACTCGGATTTTTAATGTCTGCTTGTTCTCATGGAATTTTAGCAATTGCAATGCAGTTGTATAAAAAAGGAGCGCGGATTCCGGTTGTAATTACTTTTCTTCTTGCTTCTCCCTGGGCAAATTTACCAATTACAATTCTTCTTTTTGGATTATTCGGATGGAAAGCAATTCTTTTTATTCTTGCGGCGATGATCATCGCAGTTATTACGGGAATAGTTTTTACATTTTTAGAAAAATATAATCTCATTGAACAATCCAAAGAAATTACTTCTTCAACTTATTACGATTGGGCAAATATTAAATTTTTTAATTTGAAGAAAAGTATAAATGGTGTTTTACGCGGAAGTTTAAATTTAGCAAATATGGTATTATGGTGGATTTTAATTGGCGTATTCCTTTCTGCACTTATTGGCGCATATTTACCGGAAAATATTTTTGCAGATTATTTAAATTCAAGTTTTGGTGGAATAATGTTCACACTTCTATTTGCAAGTATTATTGAAGTTTGTAGTGAAGGAAGTTCGCCAATAGCATTTGAAATTTACAAACAGGTCGGAACTTTGGGAAATCCATTTGTTTTTTTAATGGCTGGTGTTGTTACAGACTACACAGAAATTGGTTTGATTTGGACAACAATTGGAAAGAAGTCGGCAATTTGGTTACCAATTGTTTCAGTCCCTTTAGTTGTTCTAACTGCAATAATTTTTAATTTATATTTATAAAATTAATTAATTTTCCGATAACTAGTTTGCCTGGTACTGAAAGCTAAAGTATCGTCAGCAAATTTTGTTACAAACTGTTGCAGTTCATGTGTTGATGCTGTAAATAAAATCCTTTCCTCGGATAACCATTCGAATTTTAAAGTTTGATTTTTCTCTGCGAGTTTTTTCTTCAGCCAATCATAGTTTACATCTGCGGTTTGAATTGAATCTTTATAAATCCAAATACGCGAAAAACTATGAACCGATTCGAGATATGTCGCATAATCAGTATCTAAAATTTTATCTTTGTCCGGAAGAATATCGAGGAAATAATAATTATTTAATTTTACCAAATGACCGATAAATTTTATTTCCTTTTCATTTGAAATAATCGAAACAACATACGATGTATCTGTCCCTTTAGAAATATTCCAAGTTGAGCTATTATCACTCCAACTTCCTAAAATAGTAGAATCCATAACCAAATTATTTTTTGTATAAAGAGGGTGAAGCGAACGCCAATAGCAAGAGGAAAAAAGAATTCCTAAGAGAGGGACTAGGAAGATAATTAGAAAACTATTTTTAGCTTTCATATACAGTTTAAATTTAATGTAACTTTATTTCAAAGAAAATATATTTATTCTGGGAATTCAAAAATTAAAATTCAATACTTACAAAGATTGGCATAAATCTTGTTGTCTGCGGTTTAGTTAAAGCAAATACTTGTCTCATTCCGATAATTGTATAAATTCCTGCTTTTGATAATCTGATTCTCAAACCACCACCTAAATTAAATTGAAATGCCAGACTTGTTGCCCCAGGTTTAATTAACATATTTAAAGAATCATCTTTTGCAAAAGTTTCACCGTGACTGCTAAAAAAATATCCACCCCCACCTTCAACATAAACTGCAAATGGACTTTTCGATTGTGGCGACCAAACAACATTTTCGCCAATGTAATAATATGTCATTCCAGAATTATTAGAAATTGTTTTGAAGTCCGAAGTTGCAACACTGCTATTCAACCATTTCTGATCATCGAAGTATGCAAATTGATATCCGATTGTTGTGAGATATTTTAAATTTCCAATATTAAATGAAACTCCTCCGTTGATAGTTAATCCAGGCTGCCAATATTTTCCCATTCCAATTGGAGATGAAATTAAAGAATATCCAATTCCAACTTGAAACGAATGTTCTTTTGGTTGCGAATAACTTCGTCCAACAATTAAGAAGAGAATAATTATGTGAATTGTAAAATTCATATGAAAATATACTTTAAATCTAGAATAGAATAAAATAAAAGTATGAACTCGTTGCTCTCTAAATTTGCTTATTGTAACTTATATTAATAAACAAAAAGACGAATATGAAAGTTCAATTTTTGGGCGCTGCAAGAACCGTAACTGGTTCAATGCATCTTCTTACGGTGGGAGAAAAAAACATACTTCTCGATTGCGGCTTATTTCAAGGCAAAAGAAGCGAAAGTTACGAACGAAATAAAATCTTTCCATTTGATCCTTCAAAGATTGATGCGGTTGTTCTTTCTCATGCACATATAGATCACTCCGGAAATTTACCAAATCTTGTTCGCAGTGGTTTTAATGGAAAAATATTTGCCACTTTTGCTACGGTTGACTTGTGTGGAATTATGTTGGAAGATAGTGCTCATATAAATAGCAGAGATGTTGAGTTTGTAAATAAGAAATTAAAAAGGAAAGGTCTTCCACAAATTGAACCTCTTTACGAAATTGAAGATGTTGTTCAAACAAAAAATTTATTTCAACCACAAAATTATAAAACTGAATTTCAAGTTGTTGATGGAGTAACGGCGCAGTTTTTCGATGCCGGACATATTCTTGGTTCGGCTTCTGTTTTACTTAAAATTCAAGAAAATAATTCTTCTAAAAAAATAATTTTAGGTTTTTCCGGAGATCTTGGTCGACCAAAACTTCCAATTCTTCGCGACCCTGAATTTATTGGCGATTTAGATTATTTTATTTGCGAAAGTACTTACGGCGGGAAAATTCACACTCCTGTTGATTCGATGGAAGAAGAATTATTAAATGTAATTAAGAAGACAATTGAGAGAGGTGGAAAAATAATTATTCCTGCTTTCAGTGTTGGTCGAACTCAGGAAATTATTTATGCATTGAATAATCTTTTTAATAAAGGAATGCTTCCACAGCTTGATGTTTTTGTTGATAGCCCGTTGGCTATAAATGCAACAACAATTTTTCGAAGACACGAGGAATGTTTTGACAAAGAAACTTTAAAAATTTTACAAAGCGATACAGATATTTTTGGATTTCCTTTTTTGCATTATTTAAGAACAGCCGATGAATCGAGAATGTTAAACGAAAGAAAAAACCCTTGTCTAATTATTGCCGCTTCGGGAATGTGTGAAGCCGGTAGAATTCTTCATCATTTAGCAAATCATATTGGTGATTCGAGAAATACTGTGCTCATTGTTGGATTTCAAGCGGAAAATACTTTGGGAAGACGATTAGTAGAAAAATCTGATGAAGTTCCGATTTGGGGCGATCCTTACAAACGAAATTGCCAGGTTGTTGTTTTAAATTCTTTCAGTGCGCATGCTGATTCAAATGAACTTGTGGAATATTGCTCTCATTTTAGTTCGAAAAATATTAAAGAAGTATTTCTGGTTCATGGTGAAATAAAACAATCCCAAGCTTTTTCAGATAAATTACTTTCAATGGGATTCCCATCTGTTCAAATTCCTGAACGGCTTTCGAGTTTTATTCTGTCTTAATTAAGAAATGATAGTTAATGTTTTACCAAAACTTTTAAATTATTTATTGTTTTACTCTGTTTATTATTTAATTTTCAACTCAAATCTTTCTGCGCAAACAAGAAACCTGTTTTTAATTTCTTCAGATAAAAACATCAACACTTATCATAATCGTAGTAATCTTGGATTAACTTCGGATACAAATAATTTTAGATTTACTTTTTCGGATGATTTTCATTCTACAATTATTTCAGGGACAACTCCTATTTATCGGGAAGAAAATTTACTCAACTTACAATCTGTTTATAAATATTCTACTTTACTTTCACCCCTCTTTGAAGTTCGTTCTTTTGTAGTTAAAGATAATTACCTCGCAACAAACCGAACTGAGCATAATTCTATTTTAAGTGGACTTCAGTTTAAACCGACAAATTATTTACAAACTTCCACACTTTTTGGATTTCGTCAGGATGTTCAGGAAGAAATTAAAGATAAAGGTTTTGGATTTACTTTTATAACGCAATTAGATTCTGCTATCGAGCTTCCAATATTCTCCAATTCTATTTTTCAAATGGAAAAATATATTGTCGGCGATCGAACTTTGTCCTCTAAAAATGGAATAATTGGAATGTCGTCTAACTTTGCAAATAACGGATATGACAGCATCCAAGTTCGCTATTTTGAACATCAATCCGATTTTTATATTTCTGCCGATTCAAATATTTTAAATTTGTTCAAAGTAAAAAATAATATTCGCTCGCGAAAGGAAGATGTTGTTTCGGTTTTAAACATTTTAAATTATCCACTAACTTCTAATTTAATTGTAAATCTTAATACTTCAGTTGATTCCAGAAATATTGGGAATTCATATAAATATTTTAATTTCAAACAGTCAACTTTATTTCCCGCAAATGTAAAAGAGTTGCGGCTTGGTGGTGCAATTCAATTACTTTATAATTTCGATGATGGTTCGTTGTCCACTGGGATTGGTTATACAGAAAGAAATGAAGATCATTTTTTAAATAAAATTGATAGCGTTCCTGAAAATATTTTTTCTCAAAAAGAAAAACAAGAGCTTCAGTTAAATAATTCTACGCAGAGAACTAATATTTGGGGAAGATATTCACAGGTTTTCTCAAATACCGATTTAATTAATTTTCAGTTTTCCAGCGGAATATTAAAATACAACACTCCTTCTACTGAAAATGTTGAGGATAGAGATGAACTTGCAATAAATATTTCTCTCGAAGAGCAACATGTTTTTCATAAAAACTTAATAATGACAACGACCTCGGATGTTTTATTAACTCATAGTGTTTATTTGTTAAAGGAAAGAAGTGCAAATAATTTGTGGAATCGTGTAATTCGATTTGGAGCAAACTTTATATTTACTCCAACTCCTTATTTTCGGTCAACAAATAGTTTTGATGTGTTGGCGAATTATTCTGTTTACGATTTTGAATCAACAAGAAGTGATGTTAAAAGTTATTCTTACAGACAGTTCCGTTTGATTGATTCAACGAAGTGGAAATTTAATTCAAATTTCGAAGGGATATTACATGTTCAATTCAGAGAATATATTCGTGGGCAATTTGCATGGAATTCATTTTCAGAGCGGCCGGAAGAATTTGTTGATGAACTCTTTTTTTCGCCAACAATAAAATATTCGCTAGGTGAAATAAGTTTTAGTTCGGGATTAAAATCATTTCAGCAAATCAGATATCGATATGTTGCGGAAAAAAGAATTTATTACGACAACTTTATAAGTGCGGGACCAACTATTCAAATTAACTGGAAGAAAAATAATTTTGAATTACTTTGTACTGGTTGGCGTGATTATCGGTTTTTATCTGGAGAACGAATTTCTATAATTAACGACTTCCAATTGTCGGCAAAATATTTGTGGTAGTTTTTTTGGAAATATTATTTTTTCATTGAATCATAAACATTCATCACTTCTTTCACAGATTTTGCAGAAGATTGAAGAAGATTCATTTCTTCGTTATTTAATTTTAATTCAATAACTTTTTCAATTCCATTTTTACCAAGTACAACTGGCACACCGAGATAAATATTTTTTAAACCATATTGACCGGTTAACCAAGCACACACAGGGAAAATTCTTTTTTGGTCACGAACGATAGCTTCAATCATTTGTGCCGCGGCGGCTCCCGGCGCATACCAAGCTGATGTTCCGAGAAGATTTACAATTTCTCCACCACCTTTTTTTGTGCGTTCAATTATTGCGTCGAGTTTTGTTTTTTCAATTAATTCGGTAACAGGAACTCCGCCAACCGAAGTATAACGCGGAAGTGGAACCATTGTGTCGCCATGCCCACCCATTAAAATTGCCTTTATATCTTTTGGAGAACAATTTAATTCTGTTGCAAGAAATGCGCTGTATCTCGCGGTATCTAAAATTCCAGCCATTCCAAAAACTTTATTCGAATTAAATTTCGAAGTCAAATATGCAACATAAGTCATAACATCAAGTGGGTTTGAAACTACAATTATAATTGCGTTGGGAGAATATTTTACAACATTTTCTGTTACAGTTTTTACAATTCCCGCATTAATAGAAATTAAATCATCTCGACTCATTCCCGGTTTTCGTGGCAAGCCAGATGTAATTACAACAACATCCGAGTTTGCAGTTTTTGAATAATCGTTAGTTGATCCGGTAACTTTTGTATCATATAAATTTATTGGAGACGTTTGCCACATATCCAATGCTTTACCTTCGGCAAGATTTTCTTTTATGTCGAGTAAGACTACTTCGTTAGCTAGTTCTTTTTGCGCAATAATATCTGCACAAGTTGCTCCAACATTTCCTGCACCTACAACTGTAATTTTCATCAAATTTCCTTTCGAGTTCGTATAAAATAAAAATGAGACACTTTTGGATGTCTCATTCGTAATCAGCTACATTTTTATTTTTTAATTATGCTGTGAGTATGGAAACTGTTTTTCTTGTTTTTCCAACAAATTTAAATTTTACAACTCCATCTTTAAGTGCAAAGAGTGTGTCGTCCCCACCACGAGAAACATTTTCACCTGGATGAAATTTTGTTCCTCTTTGACGAACAATAATTGAACCGGCAGTTACATGTTCGCCGCCAAATCTTTTTACACCGAGTCGTTGAGCATTACTATCACGACCGTTTCTAGTACTTCCCGCTCCTTTTTTATGTGCCATAAATTTTTCCTTTTAAACTTAATTCTTAACCGTTAATTGAACTAATTTCGATTTGTGTATAAAGTTGTCGATGTCCTCTTTTTACACGATACCCTTTTCGTCTTTTCTTTTTGAAAACAATTACTTTGTCATCTTTTACATGTCCCAAAACTTTTACAACGACAGATGAATTCGAAAGAAATGGATTTCCTACTTTTACCGCTGTTTCGTTGGCGTACAATAAAACATCATTAAAGGTTAGTATATCACCAACCTCAGATTGTATATGAGGTACATACAATTTTTCTGATGGATTAACATTGAACTGCTCTCCGGATATTTTTACAATTGCATACATGGTTAATTTACCTTTTTTATTTTTTAGGATACGAATATACTTAAATTTTGCACCTGATAGCAATTATATTTCTAACTCTAATTTTTAATAGCAACTACCAATAAACCCGATCCTGTTAAGTTATCTGAGAAATAATCAATTATCATAAGTATTATAACCGGCAGAATTACTACTATATAATAGAATGGGAGTAATATAAATAAGATTGTTGATATGTTTAATAGTGACATCGGGATTTTTATACCAAATCTCCACGATAGATTGCCGAACGTCCCATAAGTATATCTAACTGTTTCAACACGAAAACCAACCGATTGTAATTTTTGAGTCAACTCATCTTTGCTGTATCCATTACGAGCATGTTCTTCAATAAAACTTTTATCGGTAGAACAACCTGCATCCGATCCTCCTAAATTTGAAGGAGTATTTACAAGAAGTCTTCCAAATGGTTTAAGCGCTTTATAAAAATTTTCGAAAACTTTAACATCATCCGGAATATGTTCCATTACATCTACCGAAACTATTAGATTAAACTTTTCATTGTGAGTTTGAATTGTTAAATCTTCAACTGCAAACGAAATTCTGTGCGAAAGTCCACTTTCTTTTATAAATATTTTGCAATCTTCAATTTGATCTTCTTTAACATCTGCTGCATGGATTATTAAAAATGGAAATTTTTTTAGACAGTAATAAGAATATTGTCCAAAGCCCGAGCCGGCATCAAACATAGTGTATCCTTGTCCAGCTGAACTAATTAATTCGCGTAATGCTTTTTTAACATGCCACTCTCTCAAAAACATCAATCCTAAAATTTTATAAAATATTTTTCTGAATGCTAGTTTTTTACGTGCAACTTTTCCGATTATATTTTTAATTGGGTCGTAATACATTTTTAATTTTTTGCTAGTTCTTCAATTCCCTCAACCATTTTATCCCAAGTGTAATTCTTTTTTTCAATCATAACCCCATCTGTTAATTTTTGTTGAAGGTTGTTTTTATAAAATTTAATAATTGCATCAGCAAGTCGCGTTGGATTATTTGGCTCAACAAGAAGTCCGGAGATTTCATTCTTTACAACTTCTGCTAATCCACCAACTTTTGTTGCAATAATTGGTTTATTAAAATAATATGCAATCTGCGCAATTCCACTTTGAGTTGCATCGGTGTAAGGCAATATTAAACAATCGGCAGCAGAAAAATATTTTACAACTTCATTATTTGGTATATAATTAGAGTTGATAGAAATATTGTTTTCAAGTTTGTACTTAGAAATTTGTTTCAAGTATGGCTTGTCGTCCTCATAAAATTCACCTAAAACAAGTAATTGTACATCGATATTTTCCCGAACAATATTCATGGCATCTATTAATATATGCAAACCTTTGTATGGCCGAATATATCCAAAAAACAAAATGAGGTTTTGACTTTTTATTTTTAGTTTTTCTTTTGCTTCGTTTTGCGAAATTGGCTCACCAAATATTTCATAAACGGGATGAGGAATATTTTTATAATGCATCTCCGGAAATATTTTATTTAAATCTCTTTCAACTGCATCCGACTGTACAATACAACTGTCAACATTTCTAAATGCATATTTTGTAAAAACGCTGTCTCCTATTCTTTTTTCATGTGGAATAACATTATCACAAATTGCAATTACTTTTGAGTTTTTATTTTTCGCAAAAGATATTATTGTTCCAAATGAAGGACCAAAAAACGGGAGCCAGTATTTGAAAATAATAAGATCATAATTTCTTTTTCGTAATTTCATTCCAACTGAAATCCAATTAAACGGATTAATAGAATCAATTAATTGTTCACTTGGATGTTGAAATAAAACCTCTCCGGTTTCTTTTTGAGTTTTTCCTGGAAAAAGAAAGTTTGGATATTGTCGCTTAAAAGTAATTACATCAACTTCGTGTTGTTTTGATAAATATTTATAAAGCTGTGCGTTGTAATGAGAAATTCCTCCGCGTAATGGATACGCGGTTCCGATTAGTGCAATTCTCATTTTACTTTAATGGCAAAAGTTTTTTAACGGAATTAATTACTCGCTCTACCGAAAGATATTTCATGCAACTCTCTTCGCAATTACTTGAAAAATAACAGGTGCAATTAAAATCTGGCTCTAATATTTCGCCAAGTCCATACAATTCAAATTCATGTTTATTAAAAATATTATTGAAAAGAATTATTTTTTTTTCTAAACCAATTGCTAAATGTGTCGCCATACTCACCGCTGTAATCACTAAATGGCATTGGTTCATCAAAGAAATAAAATCTTGAAGTGGGTAATCTCCTAAATATATTGCTCCGCTTTTTTTGGAAATAAGTTTATTTTTTTCATCTTCTTGTTTTCCGCCGAGAAGTAAAACTTTATATCCCTGTTTAATTAAAATTTTAGAAGTCGAAATCCAATATTCTTCCGGCCACAGTCTCGATTTCCAACGATTAGCACAACCAGTATTTAATCCAATAATTTTTTTATTTTTTGGGACAGCCCATTTGTTTTTCTTTTCAGCATCAATCTGTGGAAGAATATATTTTTCACCATTAAATTTAAATCCGCAAATTTCAAATATTTCTACCAAATAGCTTTTGCGGTTAGCTTTATTTAAATCATCAAAAACACCTGTCAGAAATTTTGAGTTTGCATCTTTATTTATTGGCGAGCACCTTCCATCTCGAAGTGTAAATCCTTTTTTTGTTTTTGCCTTTATTTGAACAGCCAAAGCGCATGCTTCCAGATCTTTATCAAGATTTAATAATAAATCAAACTTTATAGAATTTAATGAAATAATATTTTGTAAAGAAAATCCAAGCTTTCTATCAACTTGCTCCGGTAATATTTCTGGAGTATTTGTAATCCACCAAATTATTGCTTGTGGAAATTCCTTTTTGAGTTTATGAAGAATTGGTGTAGTTCTAACTACATCTCCCAACGCACCTAATTTAATTATTAAAATATTTTCTTTTGTTAGATCATAATAAGTACAATCGTCGCAATGAACTCCATGAAGTTTATGAGGACGGCATGGAATATCTCCCCGAAAATGTCGGCAATCAGTTTTTAATTTCATCTATATAAATTATAACAGTTGATCCCGAATGTTATAACCTTTTTCAGTTTGTTGCCCTTTTGTAATTAGTTCGCCGAGTAATCCTATTGAAACAAATTGAACACCAACAATTATTAAAATAAGTGCAACTATAAATAGTGGCCGATTGCTTATTGAAGTATTGTTAAAATATTTTTCGTAAGTCAGGTAAGCTGTAATTCCAACTCCAACAGTTGCAGAAAATAATCCCCAAGTTCCAAATAAATGAAGTGGTCGAGCAAAATATCGTGTTGTAAAAAGTACAGTCACTAAATCCAGAAAGCCCCGAAAAAATCTGCTGATACCATATTTTGTAATTCCAAATTTTCTTCTGCGATGATTTACAACAACTTCACCAACAGAAAATCCTTGCCAATGTGCAAGCACAGGAATATAACGATGAAGCTCTCCATAGACAGAAATATTTTTTATAACTTCTTTTCGGTAACCCTTAAGACCGCAATTAAAATCATGAATTGAAATTCCAGTCATCTTTCTTGTTACATAATTAAAAAATCTAGATGGAATTGTTTTGGTTAGTGGATCGTATCTTTTCTTTTTCCAACCTGAAACAATATCCGTATTGAGTTGTAATTTTTCTAAAATAATTGGAATTTCTGCCGGATCATCTTGCAAGTCGGCATCCATTGTTATTACGAAATTTCCAGTTGCAGATTTAAAGCCAACCATTAGAGCTGCGCTTTTTCCAAAGTTCCGACGGAATCTAATAATTTTAACTCGCTGATCTTTTCTACGAAGATTCATTAAAACTTGATATGAATTGTCGGTGCTGCCATCATCTACAAAAAGAAGTTCATATTTTTTCCCAAGTTTTTCTAAAACCAAAGTTAGTTGCTGATGAAGCTCTATTAAAGATTCATCTTCATTATAAAGTGGAATGATCACCGACAAATAAAGAGATTGTTGAGGATTAATATGGCGGAAATTGCCACTTTTTTTATTTGGCAAATGCTTCTGTGGTACTTTAATTATTGCCTGTTGGGGTTTAATTTCGTCTGCCATAGTTGTTGAAATTACAGAAACTCAATAGGAAATACAATTTTATAAATTTTTTAATTGATAAAAATTATAGTTGGAGTTATTTTTATAATAATGACAAAGCTAAATCTTCATAAACCAAAAAAATATTTAAGTCAAAATTTTCTTCAGGATAAAAATATTGCTCGTAAAATTGTCGATTCCCTTTCGCTTAAGAAAAGTGATAATGTTGTCGAAATTGGTCCGGGTAAAGGAATTTTGACAAGTGAGCTTTTAAATAATATTTCACATTTAACTGCTGTTGAATTAGACTCAGATTTAATTGTTGTTCTAAATGAACGGTTCGGAGAATCTATAACTTTATTAAATGAAGATTTTCTAAAAGTAAGTTTAGAAAAATTATCTTCAAATAAAAAAATCCGGCTTGTTGGTAATATTCCTTATAAAATAACTTCCCCAATAATCTTTCATGCAATTGACTCGCAAAAAAAAATTGTGGATATGACTATTATGATTCAAAGAGAAGTTGCAAAACGGATAGTTGCCTCTCCAAATTCAAAAGATTATGGGATTCTTTCTGTGTTGGTACAATATTATTGCACACCAAAATTATTATTTAATGTTTCGCCAAAATGTTTTATTCCGCAACCAAAAGTTATTTCGAGTGTGGTTCATTTCAACTTTGAAAAAAGAAAATACCCGATAACCGAAAATGATTTGTTGTTTCGAAAAATAGTTCGTGGTACATTTAATCAACGCCGAAAAACGTTACGCAATACTTTGCGAACATTGGGTTATAGTGAAAATATTCTTCCAAACTTATCTATCGATTTAAATCGGAGGGCAGAAAGTTTATCCGTGCAAGAATTTTTATCACTAACAACTGAACTTTTAACCGAATAATATTCTAAATTGTATAAATGGAACAGGATAATTCTAAAAATTCCCCTTGGTTGGTAGATTTTGACGAAGAAGTAACTACAGATATTCTTGAGTTAATTCATAGTCGGTCGGATATTTTACTTTTAAATATTTTAAATGATCTCTATCCAGCCGATATAGCCAATATTATTAATCGGTTAGAAATTTTCGAAGCTGATTATGTTTTTAATTTATTACCCTCTGATGATTCCAGTAAAGTTATTGTTGAATTAAGAGAAGACTACAGAGAGCATTTTCTTCAAACTTTAAGTCAGAAAAAACTTTCAGAGCTTGTTGACGAAATGCCATCCGATAATGCGGCTGGAATTATGAGAGAACTTTCCGATGAGCGGGCAACAAGAGTTCTTGAGGAAATGTCCGATACAAGCTCCGAAGAAGTTCAGGATTTATTGCAATACAAAGAAAAAACAGCTGGCGGAATTATGCAAAAAGAGGCTGTTACCGTATTCGTTAATGAAACTGTAAAAAAAGCAATTCAAGCAGTTCGCAAATGGTCAAAGACAATTGAAAATATTCACGTTGTTTATGTCCTCGATGAAAACAACCATCTTGTCGGTTCACTTTCTGTTGGAAGTTTAATTTTACTTTCACCAAATCGTAAAATTAGAAATATTATGGAGTCAGATATTTTAAGTGTGTTGCCAGATGTTGATCAAGAGGAAGTTGCTCGAATGTTTGAAAAGTACGATATCGTTTCTCTTCCGGTAGTCGATGAAGAAAAAAATCTTTTAGGCAAAATTGCAATTGATGATATTGTTGATGTCTTCGAAGCAGAGCACGCAGAAGATGTTGCGAGATTGGTTGGATCTGATGCAGATGAATTAGAATTAAAATCTCCAACGCAAATTGCATTGCTTCGTCTTCCATGGGTTTTATTAACTCTTTTTATTGAAATGTTTGCTGGCGTTGTGATAAGTCAATTCAATGCAACATTATCAAAAGTAATTTTACTCGCTTCGTTTATGCCAATCATTTCTGCAATAAGTGGAAATACCGGACTGCAATCAGCAGCTATTATAGTAAGAGGTATCGCAACTGGAAATATTGATATTAAAAAATGGTGGGAGCCATTAATACGACAATTTCAAACTACTTTAATAATCGGATTTGTATGTGCTACAGTAATCGGAACAGTTGCAAGTATGTGGCACAACAATATAATTTTTGGTGTTGTTGTCGGAGTGTCGATGTTTATTTCTATAAATATTTCTGGGTTAGTTGGAACGTCGATGCCGATGATTTCAAAAAGATTTGGATTTGATCCCGCAATTACAACTGGTCCATTTGAAACTGCATTTCAAGATGTTGTCGGAATAACAATATTTCTTTCCATTGCAACACTTCTACTTCGTTGGTTATAAACTAATTGTAATAGAGAACAAATTTATTTATTTTTGCATCCACGGTGGCCATAGTTCAGTCGGTTAGAACGCCAGGATGTGGCCCTGGAGGTCGTGGGTTCAAATCCCACTGGTCACCCATTTCTGTGACAAATATTTTGTAAATATATTTGTGTTTTGCGCCCATCGTCTAACGGTTAGGACACATCCCTTTCACGGATGTAATACGAGTTCGATTCTCGTTGGGCGTACAATCTTTATCCCTCCTATTAAAAATTTCAATTACGAAGCAACTTATTAGCTTTGGTAAATATAGCTTATTCTACAGCTGTGTTCTTAGTCACTGTGGTAATTATTTTGGTTGACGTTCACTCTTCTTTTCATCATATTCATGTTATTAAAAATCAATTAAATTTATTTATAAATAAACGGAGGTTAGCTATGAAGTACTTAGTAAGTTTTGTTGTAATGTTGTTGTTGGTTGTGTTCAACTTGTCAGCGCAAGATAAACCAACAAAAGATTTAAATGAAAAAAGAGGAATGAGAGAAGTCGTACAAGAACGAGATGAGCAAGGTGCAGAGTCTGTTGAAAGAGGTGGATCATCACAATCCGGGACAAGAAAATCACAATCATCAGTCGGTACATCCGATGGTGCTGGATATTCTGCTGGACAAAATAAAGGAAAAAAATTAACTGGTGATGTAGATGCTGCAGAAGCTGCAGGTCGTACAAGTCGTGGTGGTGGTGCTGGCCTCCAAAAAGGTGCTGCTTCAGTTTCATCTGGCGGAGAAGGATATTCTGCTGGACAAAATAAAGGAAAAAAATTAATTGGTGATGTAGATGCTGCAGAAGCTGCAGGTCGTACAAGTCGTGGTGGTGATGCCGGTACTGCTGGTTCAGCACGTGGTGGTGCAGTTTCTTCAGGTGGAAGTTCTGATGAGGGTGCAGCAGCACAATCTTCAGGTGATAATTCATCTGGGCTTCTTAGAAATAAGAAAAAAGGAACTGCAAATACAAATATTGGTAAAGGCGAAAATAAAGCAAAAAAAGCAGATGCAATTGATGATGAGGGTAGTGTTGGTGGTGGTAAAAAAAGTCCAGTTGGTGACTAATTATTTAACAAAATAATTTTTTTATAATAAAAGGTGTTCAGGTGAAACTGAACACCTTTTTTATTTAATTCAAAAATAATTTTAATAACAAAAAGGAGATAAAAATGAGATATTTAATATTGTTTGTCATTTTGATTTTTTGTTTTAATATTTCTTTCTCTGAGCAAGCTCAACAAGGAGAAAAGAAAGCAAAAAAAGCACAGGAATTTTGCTGATGAAGGAAACAAACCAATGATAAAGGATGGGGTGGATCTGAGTTACTAAATAAAAGTGGAGATGCTTCGAATGTACCAGCTCCTGAAATTACAAAAGGTAACAAAGCTATGAAAACCGAACGTGTTTCCAAAAAAGGAACCGCAAACACAAATATTGGTAAAGGCGAAAATAAAGCAAAAAAAGCAGATGCAATTGATAATGAGGGAAGCGTTCGAAGTACTGGTGAAAAACCTGTAAAAGATTAACTGTTTAATAAAATAGTTTAAACAAAAAGGTTTTCTTTTGAACACCTTTTTTATATATACCAGAATAAAGAATTGTTTGATAGAAATAAGATTTTGCTCATATTTAGTAAAAATGGAGAACATATGAAGCAAATTAGAAAGCTATTAATTCTTATTATTTCTGTTACTGTTATTTCGGTTAATTTATACTCACAAAAACCATCCGAACAAAATCACTTCCGTTCAAATTATTCTTCTCTAACAAAAACCAAACAAGCGGTTAACTCACTTGTGTACCGATCTCTAATTTCACTTTCTTATTTGGAAGTTTTATCAAGTGATAATTACAAAACTTCGGCTTTTGTAAGAAGTTTTTCAAAATCAGTTTCTGCAAATGAAGTCCGCACAATTGATATAGTTATTAATAAACATCCTGATGGTGGATATGAAATTTTTCTTTACGGTAGAAGTGGCGCAAGTTTAATTAATCCTGACATTGCAATTATAGCTTCTACAGCAGAACAAATCTTTTCTGCTAAAACAGTAAGCGCGCAAGAAGAATATGCTTATGAAGTTTATTATTGTAGTTATATTTCTTCCGATCGAGCTGTTGGTATGTTAAAAGGATTAGGATATAATGTTGTGGAGTTTTCTGCGTCAAAAGGAAGTTTGGAAAACGAAACTTTTTACCAACCAATTTTTGATGCTTCAATTTCACTTCCATATATAATTAAAATGCTCGATGCTCCAAAAACAAGTTTAATGGATCCATCCCCTTCAGAACAAATGCAAACAAGCCAACGCAACGAAGGTAGTATGGCTGGGATTCCTGAAATTGGTGGTACCTATCTTCACCAAGCAACTCCCGGCGAAACTCAGCAAAGATTACTTCTTGTATACGATAAAAACGAACTTGAAGGATTGCAAACACTTCTATCTTTATTGAGAGATAAAATTGATAAACCTGCGAGACAAATTGTAATGGAAGCACTTGTTATTGAAATGAATATGAACGATGTAAAAGATCTTGGTGTTGAAACAGGTTGGTCCGATAATAATAAATCTGTGCAATCTTCAAAGTTCGACGACTACGGAAATATTACTCCTTTTACTTTTATATTTGAAAAGGATGCTGTAAACCAAGCAAAATTTAAAACCACAATTAAAACTTTAATCAGCCAGGGAAAAGCAGAGGTACTTTCTAATCCTTCCGTTTTAGTTTTAGATGGAAGGCAAGCAAGAATACAGGTTGGCCAACAAGTTCCTGTATCGCAATCAACTTCAGTTCAAGGCGCAACTACACAATCTGTATCTTATATTCCAGTAGGAATAGTTTTAAATCTTCGTCCAAGAATTAGTGAAGATGAAACTGAAATAACAATGCAAGTTGAAACAATTGTAAGTGCTGTTGATAAAAGTGCAGTAATCCCAACTCCAACAGGACAACAAAGTGTTTTACTTGCACCAACAATTGATAACAGACAAGTGCAAACATTTGTTCGTATTTCAAACAACACACCATTTATTATTGGCGGTTTAATTTCTTCGGAAAAATCTACAAGACAAACCGGAATTCCATTTTTAATGGATATCCCATATGTTGGCTGGATTTTTGGTTCAACAAAAGATCAAACAATTAAAAAAGAAGTTATAATTGTATTAACACCGCACATTGTTCCTGTGCAGGAGAAAAACTTTTCTTATGTCATTCCAAAAGATGATAAAATTTTTGATTCGTTTGAACACACTCTTTTTAGAAACGCATATCGCGTTCGTAATAACGATGTCTATGATTTAAATTTTATTACGGAAGCTATTCAAGTTAAAAAAATCCAAAAAGAGTTTACAGATAAAGTTGCATCAAACCCGTTGCTTGAAAATAATCCATCTGTGAAAAATATTATTAAAGGAAATATTCCCGGAGAAGATGTTCTTGTTAAAAGGATGTTGTGGGATATTGTTAGAAAATTAAAATATTATGAAAATGTTCCGGCTGAAAAGATTATTATTTTCACTCCCGATAAAGATCCCTCTCAATTTAAATTAACGTTTTTAGATCAGGAATTAACAAAACTCAGAGGCTCTCAAACTTTATTACTAAATTTTCAAAAAGAAAGTTTAACCTCGAGTAGTAAACCGTTTACTCAACCAACGGCGAATCTTGTAGTTGATAAATCTAAAGAACTTCTTCAAAATGGAAATGGATACGTTTCTGCACTTCGACTACAAAACAACAATAAAGCTGTTGCGCCTGTAATTGCAATTAATTCTACAACAATGTTTGGTGGATTGTCAACTATTGATGTTTTAAAAGCAGTACTTGTTATTCGTCGAATTTTACAACTTAATTCTGATCTGAGTTTGACGATTGCGGGAATGTATACCGGTAAACAAATTTTATTTCCAGCAGTTGATGATTTACAAACACGCTTCCACGTTGTTGATGGTGAAACCGCTGAGCTGTATTACGATATTTGCGATTATTATTATTCATTCGAAAAGAAATTCCAAAACGAAATAAATCAACTTAGAGCTACAACTAAATAATCTCTCTTTATGAGGTTTGGTTTTATTTTTTGTTTATTTATTTTAATTTTTTTTTCTACTTCCGCTCAAAAGGGTAGTAGAGATTTAGATTTACTTAAACAAAGTTGGGGACTAAAACTTCTTGATGTTGGTTCTAGAGACTCACTATTTACATCGTTTATCGATTTAAATTCATTTGATGTAAGCGGTAATTGGTCGTTTAGTTTTGAATTTAACATTCATGAAGTAAATGAGTACGGAGAGATTTTTAGATTTACAGACAAATTAAAGTCTTTTACTTTTTCAGCCAATTATTTACACTTTCTAAATCCAGATACATCTTTTTTTTATTTTTATGTAAACAGTATCAAGACGGATATTATAATATCATTACCGAAAAATAATATTGCTCCAGATAAATGGTATAGCATGGAAGTTATTTATACCAAATCAAAAAATAATTTAGTTGTGAAATTAAATGATAAAAAAGAAGGGGAATCTTTACTTATACCGCCAAACAATCTAAATATAAATTTAACTTTTGCTTCAACAAACGATTTTCTTGGTTTTTCAATTAGAAATGTAAAGTGGTACAATAATCAACAATTAGCACATTGGTGGAAGTTTTCTGATGGTGGTGGAGATATAGTTACTGACTTTATTAACAATAAAAATGGGAGACAATTTAACGGTGCGTGGTTACAAAGTAATAATGGGATTTTTAATATCGAGTGGGTGCATCAAATTGAGAAATCGGAATTGCATCATTCGGAAGGATTCTTTGATAATAATTCCGGTATATTTTATTTTGTTAATTTTTCAAATATTACTTCATACAATATTTATACAAAAAAAGAAAGTGTTATTGTAAGCAAAAATAAAAGACCAAGTAGGCAGGTTAATACTGTTTGGTATAAAAACGCTCTTGCAATATTTCATGATGGTGCGGAGGGAGAGGTTTCGTTTTTTGATAAACAAACAAAAAGATGGTCTTATATTAATGAGGAAAAAGATTTTGAACAGAGGTTTTATGGTTCGGGATTAATTGTTGATAATGATGTTTTATATTCACTTTTTGGTTATGGTTGGTATAAATGGAAAAATATTATCAGAACTTACAATCCAACAACTAAAATTTGGGATACACTTAAAACAAAACCTAACGAAGATTTATATTATAGAGAGATTCAAATAATTCTTCCGGGAATTGAAAAAAATGAGTGGTATTTCTCAGGTTTATTTTCAACCACCAGCATTACAGGTAATCAGGAAGACGACCCTATAAGAGCTTCGAAACAAAAGTCCGATTTTTGGTCTTTCTCAACCAAAACAAACTCATTTAAAAAAATAGGAGAACTACAAGAATCGTTGAGTCTAAAATATTCACTTAAAACTTTTTTTAGAAAAGATAGTATGTTTTTCATATTTGGCGAAAGTAAAATAGAAAAACAACCAGTATTATTGATGACAAAAATTGGATCTTCTAATTACACTGCATATTCATATAAATTACCAGCCGTCTTCAGCGGTAATATTGAATCGAGAGATTTTACAATGTCTTTTTATAATTCTAAAACAAATAAAGTTTACTTGGTTCTTAGAGATAATGGGAAACTCTACATTACCTCTTCTCCTTTCCCTCCAATTTATATCAAGTCAAATATTAACAACAACGCGTCGATTTTAACTTGGAATAAATTAAATATTTTTTATTTCATACTAATGGGTTTTGGATTTATTGGTGTGGGATATATTTATTGGAATAAATTTAAAAAGAAACAAAAAGTTTCTGATAAACAAACTTTTTTTCCAATTCCAAAAGTAGTCCCAACTCAAAGAGCGCTTTTTCTTTTCAGTTCACTTTCAATTTTAAATAATAAAGGACAAGATGTTTCTAAAATACTCACGGAACAATCGAAAAAAATATTTCTTTTAATTTTACTTCACACAATTTCTGATGGTGGTGGAATAGCTGGAGCAATTCTCGACGAATTACTTTACGATGTAAATTCAACTCCATCTACTGCAAATAAACGAACTGTTGCGATTAGTCGACTTAGAAAATCCTTAAAACTTTATCCTGAAATCGAAATAATTACCAACGAAACAACTTTCTCAATAAAATTAAACGAGTTGTCGTCAATTGATTTGTATCGAATGCAATATTATGTAGATCTCGAAAATGATGAAATACTGAGTAACCGCGATTTATTAAATGATTTTTGTTTAATTCTGGAAAGGGGTCCATTCTTATCACACGTTGATTATTCTAGCTTGGATTCATTTAAAAATAAAATAAATGAATCGATACAAAATAAACTTTTATTAATTTTAGAAGAGATACAAAATAATAAAATTAAACAAACATCCGAAAACCAATTATTAATCAACAGAATTGCTACAATATTATTAATTCATGATCCAATTAACGAGCCGGGAATGATAATCCGTGTGAATTGGTTAAAGCAAAACGGTAGTTTTGGTTTGGCAGAAAAAGTTCACCACACTTTTGCAAATAATTATAAAGAAACTTATGGTGAGACCTACAAACTTACTTTCAATGCAATAATTAATGAAAATAAAAACGGAGATTAAAAATGAATAAAGAACAATTCGATCAACCAAAGAATCAGTTCAGAAGTACTACCATTAAATCTCGCACGTTGCATAAAAACTTTTACATATGAGGAAGATTGAAATCAAAATGATTCACCAAAATTAAACCTTTTGAATCTTCACAGTCTATATATTGGAGTACCATGCATCTCACATTGACATTCTTTTTTAAAATATCAACAACCAATTAAAAAAATATCATGCCATTAAAAAAACATCTTATTCCCTTGTTTCTTACAGTATTATTGATTGTGCCGGTCATAAGCTGTTTCTCTCAAAAAGAAAAAAATGGAGGGCAAAAAAAACGAAATCAACAAGGAGTAAACCAGGTCAGAGGTCAAGGCAATGGTAATAGAATAAATAATGTAGCAGTAAATGCAGGAAATGTTATTATAGGTTCCCCTACAAATAATTCAATTACCGCAAGTATTATTCTTGAAAAGGATGCGGAAGGATTTATTGAAGGTATTTTAATTTTAGTTGGTAATACAATTACAACAGACTCAACTGGAAGAGCGTTGAAAGATTGAAATTAAATAATACAAATATTTATATTTTTTTAATTTTTGCAGGATCTGCAGCATTATTATATTTTTTTAATCCTGCTCAATTTGGATTTTATCCGCGTTGTCTTTTTTATTCTTTAACGGGATTTCAATGTCCCGGTTGTGGTGGACTTCGAGCAACTTACTCTCTCCTGCACGGAAATATTATTGAAAGTTTAAAGTACAATTTTTTAATTATTTCACTTTCCCCATTTGCAATAATTGATTTATTTTCAATTAATAAATTTTCTTTTTTTTCTACCCGAGTTGGAATATTATTAATTTTTGTAGTTGTAATTCTGTTTACGATAATCAGAAATTTAATTTAATTCTTTTCTTCTTTTTGAAGTTTTTCGTAATAAGATCGAATCAATTCATTGTACTCTTTAGTAAACTTAGAATCGCGAAGTTGTATTAAATCCATTTTCTTTTTTGGAAGTTGTTTTAGCTCAATCGGTAAATTTTTCTCATATTTTCTATCTGTTGCAGTAATCGCGTTCCTTTTTTCTTCATAGTCGCGCTCCTGCATCGACCTTTGAACATCCAACATTCGTGAAAGTATTTTGTGTTGTTTTTCAACTGTTGATGAATTTATTTGTTGCTGCGACATTTCTTTAACTACTTCTTTCATTTCGTCTAATATTGATTGGGTGTTTCCCATTAATTTTTCTCTTTCTTTACTTTCTGCTGCTTCATTTAAAAGTTCTTGTAAAGATTTTCTAATTTTTTCCTGTTGGGCGGCCAACTGTCCGATCCCTTCCATTTGTTCTTTTGTCAATCCCTTACCTCTCATAAATTCTTCTGTATCGATATTTAATAATTGCTGTTCTCCCATCATTTGCCGGAATTGTTGTAAAAGTGACATTCCTCCCGATTCTCCTTGTTGCTGTAAATCGGATATTGCTTTTTGTAATAAATTTGCACTTTTGTTTAAAGAGGTCATTGCTCCTTTTTGATTTTGAACTGCGCTGTTTCCATTTCGTTGTTCAAGTGCTGAAACAGCATTCATCATTTCGCGTAAAGCATCTCCCATAGTTCTTCCCATTGATGAAGTGATTTTAAAAGATTTTTGCGATGCTTCTGCGAGGGATTGCATTAATCCCTGCAAGTTTGATTCAAGTGATAATTCTTCCTGCGCTTTTTCCCGATACTGCGATGAATTTCCTTCAAGCTGTTCTGTTTCTTTTTTTATTTTTTCTTGTCTTTGCGAAAGTTCGAGTAAATCCTCAACTGCTTTTTGCATTGTTGTTAAAACTTGATTTGTTTGAGATTCAAGTAATTCATTTTTTAATTTTGAAAATTGTTCACTTAATTTCTGAAATTGTTTTATTGATTTTCTTTGTGAGCTTGCTGCTTTTTCCATTTGCGAACTTGAAATATTCTTCATTGCCTCTTCAAGTGATAGCTGAAGTTCTTTGTTCTCAAGTAATTCTTTTGTCTCCTCTAAAGTTTGTAGCGGCATTTCTGCTGGAAATTCTTCCATCTTTGATTGTAATTTATCTGTCTCTTTTTTTAAACTTTCTAATTGTTTTTGAATTTCGTTTTGTTTTTTCAGCGCTTGCTCCTCATATATTTGCTTTGAGTCAGCTTGCTTTTCAAGCTCAATTTGTTTTTGTAAAAGTTCATCCGCTCTTTTTGATAATTCATCTACTTTTTGTTCGATACTAATTCTCTTTAATAAATTTAAAGTTCGTTCAATACTTGCGCGAAATGTTTCGTCATTCAACTCAATTTTTTTCATTACTTGATTAAGTTGTTCTTGTGAAACTCCTTTCATGTTTTCTTGAAGTCGTTGTAATGCATTCATATATTCTTCGGAATTTAAATTTTTAAGCATTTGTTGAAGTTCCATATATTTTTCAACTGTTTCCGGAGAAATTAATTGTTCTTTTTGAAGATTATCTGCCATCTCACCCATCTCTTTACTCATTTTTTCTACCTTTGATTCGAGATCACTCATCTTCTTTTTTAAGGATTCAACTGCTTTTTCTTTTTGCCAATCCTTTTCATTTCGTTGTTTAACTTCCCGGAGGAGTTCGTTCATTTCTTTTGTAATGTTTTCAGCTTCTTTCATTGTTTGTTCCAACGAACTTTGAATTGAGGTTTGCTGTTTTGTTGCTTCACTAAAAACTTCTTCAATCGAAGGAAAACGAATTGTATGTGTTTTACTTTTCCCGATTTTAGGTCCGCTAATTTCGTCGTTATCTGTTACTTCGGCATAATACTCAACTACATCGTTTGGCGCAAAACTATAATTAGATAAATCAAGAAGATGATAAACTTTTAAATCTTCTCCCTTTTTATAATTACTAATTATCGGATTTACAAATTTATAACCCTTCCAACTTTGCTCGAAATCTGATCGAATTAATTTAATTCCAATTTTACAATTTGTAATTCCATAATCATCCCAAACTAATAGTTCAACCGGAACTATCATCGAACGAGGTGATGTACTTTCTTCTTTTGGAGAAATTATTTCGATGCTTGGATACTTATCACTTATCGCTGTGAGTGAATATGTTATTTGATGTTCGCTTTTAATTCCCTCATTTGAGACAAGCTCAAATGTGTAGCTACTATTATTATTTAGAATAAATGAGGTTTGGTAGGCGTTCACATTTTTTGTCATTTTTTTCTTTTCGCCACTTTGAAACATAATTTCTGCATACTTCAATAATTTATTTGCATGCATTTCAACTATTATAGTTGATCCAAGTAGCGCAGAAACGTCTCCAACATTATCCTCCAAAGAAAAGGATTCTTCGCTTGTATAACTTGGTGGAATTATTTTTACGTTCAGAAGTCGCACAAGTGGTTTGTCCGTAACATTAATTCTATATGTAGCACTTTTTTCACCGCCTACTTCAAAATAATAATAAAGTGTCGTTCGGATATTTGATATTTGTGTTTCATATTTTTCATTCTTCTTTTCTAATACCTCAACATCTTTACTAACCAATTTATTTATAAATTAAATAAATTTTGCAGATGGTAGTATATTTAAATTAGGTTGTAAGTTTTCAGGATTTATATTTATCTGGAGATTTACTTTAATCGTTTCCCCTTTAACTACGTCAATGTCGCCGGGAATCACTTTAAAAATAAATTTATTTGGTAACTGAAAATCCTTATCATAATTAATTATCCGAACTAAAGCGGAAGAAAGTCCAACTCCAGAAAAACTAAATAATAGAAAGGATATTATAACAAACCCACAACTTATTTTTGCGAGTTTTTTGAATGACAGAAAAGATACAACATTAGAAAAAGTATTATTGCTTGTTTCCTTTTGCAGATCTTCAATTATTTTTAATGATAATTCATTCGAAGTGTTTTTGGAGTTCTGCTCGTAAATATCTAAAGCATTTCGTAAACGATCTTTGATGTTTGGATATTTTTCTCCAACCATTAAGGCAATCAAATAAAGTGGTTTGGTGTTTTCTTTTTCCCATTCCTTATAAAGCTTTAAAGATTTAATTAAAACATACAGAACTGTTAATATTATTATTGAACTAAATAAAATAGTTCTTCCATAAACTGAAAAATGAAGAAGTGATTCGGCTAATGAAACTAAAACAATAATACATGTTACAATTAATATGGATTCAAATAATATTTTAAGAGTTTTTTCAGTATAAAATATTCTTCTGACTATTTTTAATTTTTGAATTAATAAATTGTACTCGTTAATATTTTGTTTCATTATTTATTAATGCGTTAAACCCCAGACAAGAATATTCGTTCCAAATTTTAATGCTTCTTCTCTTTTATCTTCAGGTGTATTGTGAATTTCTTTATCGGCCCAACCGTCACTTGGGTTTGATTCATAAGTATAATAAACTACCAATCTCTTGTCTACAAATAATCCAAATCCTTGTGGTTTTTTGCCATCATGTTCATTTGTTTTTGGGACTCCTTCAGGAAAATTATAAAATGATTTATATAATCCGTGATTTGTAGCGAGTTCAACGAATTCTAATTCCGGAAAAACTTTTTTCATTTCCCTTCTGAAAGATTGGTTCATCCCATAGTCATCGTCTGCATAAAGAAATCCACCGAGCTCCAAATAAATGCGAAGTCTTTTTGATTCACTTTCTAAAAAATTAATATTTCCATGCCCCGTTATAAATAAAATTGGAAATGAAAATATTTTATCGCTTTGTAATTCAACTGGCTCATATCCAGCTACAGCATCAATCCCTGCATTTTGTTTTGAAAATGCTAAAAGATTTTTTTCCGCAGATGGATCGTTGTACCAATCGCCGCCGCCGCTATATTTTACTCTTCCTATTTTTACTTGCGCATTTACAAGAAGACAAATTAGAAGCAGTGTTTGAATTTTTAAAAACTTTGACATTGTGATGAAAAAGTAATGATGGATTGCCTATTATTCAACTCTTTTATTGCTTGTTTATTACTTTCAATTCTTCCACATTTATAGATTGATTGTCAGTTTAGGTGAATTATAAAATGAAAATATTGTTTTCAGTTTTGATATTCTTTTTTTCGATAACAATTAAGGCTCAAAATTCCATTACTACTTTTCCTTATTTCGAAAATTTTGACACTGTAACTGTCCCATTAATACCGAATGGCTGGACAACTTCAACATTAAAATCTGTAAATGGGGATTTTACAACTACAACTTCTGTTCCCTATTCCACTCCTCAAGCAATAATTTCAACCGATTCTAAAATTGCACAGTGGATTAAAAGCCCACGATTTTCATTTATCGGAAAAATACCGGACAAGATGGAATTTTACGAAAGGAGAAGCGCTACTTATAATTCCGGATTAATAGTTGAATATTCTTTTGGAGATGATACAACATTTATTCAAATCGGAGATACATTAAAAAATATTAGCGCTAATTATATAAAACGAACAATTCAACTTCCGAGTTCTTTGCAAGAAAAACAGAATATTAGTTTTCGATTGAGAATTGTTGCAAATGGAACAGGCAATACTGCAACAATCCGATTTGATGATTTTTCAATTACTATTAAAAAATCGATCGACTTGGGATTGCATTCGTTTTCACTTACTCCAATCAACATTGTAGTTGGTGACTCTATTTCAATAAAAATATTTATAAAAAATTTTGGTGCTTCGGGGAATAAATTATTTCAATTAAAATTATTAAACGACAAAAATAGAGATTCACTTTTTTCTGAAAATGAGATTATTAAAACTTTAAATTATCAATATCAAATTTTAGAAAATGATTCAATATCGGTGCAGTTTGGGATTACAAATTTATTACAGGGGAATAACTTCCTAAAACTTCAACTTATAATTGATGGAGATGAAGATTTACAGAATAATTTTTTAATATTCAATATTGAAGTTGGTTCGAAGTTGAATTCTTTAATTATAAATGAAGTTATGTACGATCCTGTTTCAACATCGTGCGAATATATTGAACTGCTAAATACTTCAACTTCTCAAATATCATTGATTGGCTGGACAATTACCGACACTCCAACTCCATCTGGAAATAAAAATATGATTCGCATTTCTGGTAGTGTAAAAATTGAACCAAATTCCTTTTTAATAATTTCTGCTGATTCGACAATTTTTAATATTTTCCCAATGCTGCGCAATAAATCTTCTCTCTATATTATTAACAAAGAGCTTTCACTCAGTAATTCCAGCGATGATATTGTTCTTCGAGATAATATTGGAAACTTAATTGATAGCATTCGATATAATTCTAATTGGCATCGCAACATTTCGCCATACGGAAGATCACTTGAAAAAATTGTTTCAACAACTTCCGGAACAACTTCTAATAACTGGAGTACTTCTGTAAATATAAATGGCGGAACTCCCGGAGAAAAAAATAGTATTGTTGTTTCTTCACCCTCAACCGAAGAAGAACTTTCAGTTTCTCCAAATCCCTTTTCACCTGACGGAGATGGATTTGAAGATTTTACAATTATTTCCTATTCAATTAAATCTTCAACTGTAAATATTAGAGCTCGTGTTTTTGATCGCCGTGGCTATCTTATAAGATCACTTGCAAATAATAATGCAACAACATCAATAGGAACTTTAATTTGGGATGGCTTTAATGATGAAGAAGAAAAAATTAGAATTGGTGCTTACATTCTTCTTTTTGAAGCGACCGATCAATTAGGAAAATCTGTTATGCAAAGTAAAAAAGTTATTGTTGTTGCGAAACCGTTGAGATAAATTCCATTTAGATACCAATTAATCCCAGCTCAAAACACCAACAAAGTTAGAAAACCCTTTTAGATTAATTACTTCCAATGCATTTAGTAAAGAAAAAATAAATACGATGCGTGCGTTAGGCACCCAATTAGAAATAATTGAAAGCCCTGATGGTAAAATATCAAAGTCGGTTATTGATACCATGATTTCAAGGGCTGCCGAAATTGCTAAAGAACCCAATACTTTTTTTACCAATCAATTATCAAACAATGATATGTTGAATGGATTTGAACAACTTGGGAAGGAGATAATTGATCAATTAAAAGGGATGTCGATTGATGCTATATGTGATAGCGTTGGAACAGCGGGAACTATTATGGGAATTTCGCGTGCATTTATGGATTCAAATAGACCTCAATTTGTAGCATTAGAGGAGGGAATTTTTGCTGGAACCTCCACAGGCATGAACGTTACAGGTGCTATAGAAATAGCAAAATTATTGGGGCCAAATAAAAATGTTGTTGTTGTGGCCTGCGATACTGGATTGAAATATCTGAATGAAGGCTTGTTTGATTAAATTTTATACCTTTTACTTTGTAGTGGGATGCGCCACATGGTAAATTAGTTTATATATTTAGTAATGAAACCTTTCCTTCTGTCAGTTTTATTCTACCAACTTTCAATTTCACAAGCTTCAATTGATATATCGAAACCAATTGTTCAACAAATTGGAATTCATGTGGATGGAAAATCCCGACAATATTCATTTACTAATAAAGAGGCGGGAACTTATTATGGTGAGGTTGGCGATCGTAATTCAAATGTTTGGATGGGTTGGTTTGTTAATTCGCGTAAAATATTTCACGATTATTTAATTTCTTCAAATGGCCGCACACTAGATCGATCGCGAGCTTCTGCAATTGTATATCCACATTTTTTAGAACGTAAATATGGAAACAATTTAATCGAACGATTTACTTTTTACGATACACTTAATATTATTGGTATTGAACTTCTCTCAACAAAACAAATAGAAATAACATTAACTCCGCAAGTTGGCGAACAATTTTATTTTTCTGAATCTCGTAGTTCGGAATTAATTTATTCTTCAAACGATTCTGCAAATTTAATTGTTCCTTCAAAAATAAAATTATTTTCGCATTCCGGAAAAACATCGGGTAGTTCAATAATACTTTCACTTCAGCCAAATATTCCCTCTTATTGTTTTATTGTTGCAGGGAAAGATGAAAATGAAATTACCGAACTCTCAAAAAAAATAAATACAACACACAAAAAACTTTTTCTGGAACGAAAAGAAAGAATGGAACAAGTTGCTCAGCGTGCTTTAATTATTACAAATGATGATTTGCTAAACCGCGCATATTGTTGGTCACTTCTATCTGCCGATGCATTAATTATGAATCAATCGACTTCCGGAAAACCAACTAAAGGTATTTTTGCCGGACTTCCATGGTTTAATAATTATTGGGGACGAGATTCTTTTATTTCACTTCCAGGCGCAACTTGGATGGTTGGGAATACTAAGGATGCTAGAAATATTTTTCAAACTTTCGCAAAATATCAAGATTCAATTTCCACTTCAAAAACATTTGGAAGAATTCCAAACCAGATTACTACAACCTCTACTTCGTATAATACTGCAGATGCAACTCCACGATTTGTAATTCAATTATGGGAATATTTTAAATTTACAGGAGATTCAATATTAATTAAAGAATTGTTTCCAAGTGTACGCCAGTCAATAGATGGGGCTTTTCAAAGAAATGTAGATTTGCTTGGTTTTCTAATGCACGGCGATGCTGAAACCTGGATGGATGCAACGTTTTCAGGCAACTCATTATCACCGCGTGGGAATAGAGCAAACGATATTCAAGCCCTTTGGTATTTTCAATTAAAAGCTGGTGCAGAAATTTCTGCTTTTCTTGGCGATTCGATAACTTCTGAGAGGTGGAATAATCACGCAATAAAAGTAAAAGAAATTTTTAATGAGCGTTTCGTAAATAAAGAAGATTTTTTTATTTATGATCATCTGAAGTCTGACCATTCTACTTCAAACGAATTTCGTCCAAATCAATTATTTAGTCTCGAACTTATTGAAGACTACATTGTTAAAACTAAAACACTCAATAATATTATTAAATCATTAATGTTTGAACATGGGGTTTTATCTTTATCACAAAGCGATTCAAACTTTCATCCTTTTCATCATTATGAAGATTATTACACACAAGACGATGCGTATCATAATGGAACAATTTGGACTTGGTTAAATGGTGCGGCGATTTCTGCTTTATGTAATTCCGGCGGACAAGAAATTGCTTACGCTGTTACAAAAAATATGGCTCGCCAAATTTTAGAAGAAGGTTGTGTTGGAACCTTGTCGGAATTAGTTGATGCTCATCCGAGAAAAGTTGGTGTTAAACCATTGCTCTCTGGTGCGTTTTCGCAAGCGTGGAGTGTTGCAGAATTTAATCGTTCAATAATTCAAGATTATTTTGGAATTTCAGTTGATGTTATTAATAGGAAAATAATTGTCGCTCCATCACTTCCCTCTCAACTACACTCTGCAACTTGTACTGTGATTATTGAAAATCAAAAAGTTACTATTTCTTTCAAACAAGTTGGAATAGATAATGTTGCTGTTGAAGCAAATAATTTGCCAGAAGGTTTTATAGTTTTACAAAAATTGAGAGCAGTTAAAAAAAGAACTGGTTGGTCTTTTACAAAACAAGAATCTTATCCATACTGGAAATCTCTAACTCCCCCAACTTATTTTCAGTTCGCAAATTCGTCCGTGAAACAAGAACCAAAAAATGCAACTATTCTTTTTAATTTAAAAGACGCGATTGGTGACGACAAAGGAGATTCATCTTCTTTCACATATCCAACACAGCATTATTTTTCTTCGGGGATTTTGGATATTAAAGAAGCAAAGATTTCATATGATAAAAATAATTTATATGTAAATTTATTATTTAGAAATTTAGTTAATCCGGGTTGGCACCCTGAATATGGTTCGCAATTAACTTTTTCTGCAATTGCGCTTCAAACTGGAGAATCTGGAAATAATAATGTTGGTTTTAATTCGAATTATAAATTTCAAAATGACTTTTATTTTAATCGCTTAATTCTTGTTGGTGGTGGACTAAAAGTTGTTGATGAAAAAGATTCGGTTCTTTGCGAATACAAACCTAAACCAACCGATGTAACTAATCCGCTTGGTAATATTAAGAAAAAAGAAGTTTCATTTTCAATCCCACTTAAATTTATTGGAACACCTTCTAATAATTGGAAAATGAAAATACTTGTTGGGGCGCAGGATGATCACGGCGGTGCAGGAATTGGAACTTTTCGCACAGTTGATTCTCTTCAAACTGAATGGCACGGCGGTGGGAAAAAACTCTCTTCTGAGTCAAATATTTACGATATTATAGAATTCAAATAAAAAAAAGGAGTCATTATGTTTTTCTTATTATTACTAGTTTTTGCTGTTGGATCATTTTTTGCATACCGTAATTCAAAAGAACTTGGTGTTCAACCACGAGCAAAATTGTTTGTAGTGCTCGGTGGTCTTTCATTATTTTTAGCTGCGGGACAATGCTTTACAGTTGTACCAGCTGGAAATGTTGGTGTTGTAGATTTTTTTGGGTCGGTTTCACCAAACACTTTAAAGTCTGGAATTAATTTAGTCAACCCATTAGCGCGAATAGTAAAATTTTCTATTAAAACCCAGGAGATAAAAGAATCAATGGATGTGCCGTCTCGTGAAGGATTAACTGTTCAATTAGAAATCAGCGCGTTGTATCATCTCGATCCGGAAAAAGCTGGTGATATTTACCGAACAGTTGGACAAGATTTTGTAGAAATTATTCTTGAGCCACAGTTTCGTTCAGTAGCTCGAGGCGTTACATCACAATATGATGCTCGTGCATTATATACTTCCGAGCGAGAAGTTGTGAGTAATCAAATTCAAAGAGAATTAGAATTACTTGTTGGTCCACGAGGAATTGCAATTGAAACAACTCCGCTTCGAAGGGTTGGTTTACCTGCGGGATTAACACAATCAATTGAAGATAAACTTCGTAGTGAACAAGAATCTCAACGGATGCAATTTATTCTTCAAAAAGAAAAACAAGAAGCTGACCGAAAAAGAATTGAAGCACAGGGTATTTCTGATTTCCAAAATATTGTTGCTCGTGGAATTACTGAGCAATTATTACGGTGGAAAGGAATTGAAGCAACAGAAAAAATTGCTCAATCTCCAAATGCAAAAGTAATTGTAATTGGTGCTGGCAAAGATGGCTTACCATTAATTCTCGACACAAAATAATTTTTTCATGTACACTGAAGCTGAGCTTCATCAGAATTTTAAATCGTTTCCACTGTTTCATAAATATATTCAGGAATTTGTTTACGGTGGAATTGATGGCTCTGTAACTACCTTTGCAGTTGTTGCTGGTGCAGCGGGAGCAGAACTGCAAAGTTCTATTGTTGTAATTCTCGGATTTACAAATTTATTTGCCGATGGCTTTGCAATGTCGGTTGGAAATTATCTTTCCCAAAAATCTATTGGCGATAATTTCGAAAAGCATAAAAAAAGAGAATATTGGGAAATAGAAAATCTTCGAGAAAAAGAAGTTGAAGAAATTCGTGATATTTATTCTAAAAAAGGTTTTCAAGGAAAACTACTTGAAGATGTTGTTTCTGTTATAACTTCTGACAAAGATCGTTGGGTTGATGTTATGATGAAGGAAGAATTAGAAATAATGCCCGAACAAAAATCTCCTTTTAAATCTGGGCTTATGACTTTTTGTTCATTTGTTTCAGTTGGATTACTTCCTTTAATTGTTTATGTAGTCGATTTTCTTTTTGAATTATCAAACTCAAATTTATTTTTAAATGCGTCGGTTTTAACTTCGTTGGGTTTTATCGGTATCGGTTTTATGAAATCGTATGTTACGCAAACAAGTCACGTTAAGGGAATATTTGAAACCCTTCTTCTTGGAACTCTTGCGGCAATTGTTGCTTATTACGTTGGTGATGTATTGGGAAAAATAATTATTGGATAGTTGAATTTCAAATAATGATTGAAAAAAGAAATCAAAAGTAGAATTATTTGGTGACAATGGGGCTTGTGGTGGATGTTGGTGTATGTGGTGGAGATTAAAACGTTCTCTAAAAAATTGATGACAAACCCGTTTGGTCGATTGTTTGTTTTTTTGTAAAAAAAATTCAGGCGGGAAGATGTAACTGTTGATTTATTAAAGGCAACAATTAAATATGTCGGTAAGTGTGGCGAAAAAATTTTAGAGGGTTATCTGGTTGATCCAAAAAATGGTAAATATCCGGATACATTTGCATTTATAGGTTTGGCTTCGGCATACGAAAAAGCTGGGTTTAAAGAAGTTATTCGCAGATCATCAACAAGACTAATTATGAGATATTTAATTTAATTATGATTCCATTCTTGTTTGCGATTGCTCTCTCATAAATTGAGAAACATAATAAGGTCCGCAACCACCTTTGCCGGAAGCGCCACTTGCTTTCCATCCACAAAATGATTGAACTCCCGGCCAAGCGCCGGTTGTTGCACCAGAAGATCTGTTTGCATATAAAACTCCAGCTTCTACTTTATTAAAAAACTTATCAAGTTCATTTTTATCTTCGCTATAAATCCCAGCTGTCAATCCATAATTAGAATCATTTGCCATTGTAATTGCGTCGTCAAAATTTTTAAAAGTTGTAACTCCGAGAAATGGAAGAAAAAGTTCATCTCGCATTAATTGATGTGCGTGTGGAAGTTCAACAATTGTTGGAGGAACAAAATTTCCAAAAGAATATTCTTCCTTGTTTGCTAATTTTGACTCAAAAATAACTTTGCCCTCTTTTCTCCCAAGTTCAATTGACTTATTATATCGCTCAACTGAATCCATATTTATAACCGGTCCAACAAAAACATTTTTACCTGCCGGATTTCCAATTACAACTTTATTAGCTCGTTCTATTATTCTTTCAAGGAATTCATTTTTAATTGTTTCATTTACATAAACTCTGGAAAGTGCGCTGCACTTCTGCCCGGATAAACCAAACGCAGAACGAACAGAACCTTCGACTGCTTTTTCGAGATCGGCATGAGTAGAAATAATTGCAGCATTTTTTCCTCCCAACTCAACAAGTGTCGGTTTAGTAAAATTTTTTGTCGAGTTGCGTAACAATTGGAAACCAACCTCTCTGCTTCCTGTAAATGCAATCCCATCGACCGCTGAATGATTTGTTAGCGCGGCGCCAATAGTTTCCCCTTTCCCTTGAATTACTTGAAAAACATTTTCCGGAAATCCCGCATCTCTAAAAATTTCAAAAAGAAATTCACCGCTCCACGGAGTATCTTCACTTGGTTTTAAAATTACTGTATTTCCACCGAGCAAAGCTGCGCCACTCATTCCTGCTGCAAGTGCTGCGGGAAAATTAAATGGAGCAATTACTCCAAACACGCCATAAGGACGAAGAACGCTTCGTGTCTCTTCTTTTGGATTTAAACGCAGAAGTGGTTTGAAAAATCCGTTTGCTTCTTCGGTTGTAGTTGCATAATAACGAAGTAGATCTGCTGCCTCTTCAACATCACCCAAAGATTCAAGTCTATTTTTTCCAACCTCTAAAGTTACAATTGCTGCGAATTCCACTTTTCGTTCGGAAATTAATTCTGCAGCTGCTCTCACCAACTGAACTCTTTCTTGCCAATGTAAGTTTCGCCAAACTTCGAATGCTTTTTTTGAATTTGCAATTATTTCATCCAACTTGTTAAGTGGTATTGAATAAAAACTACCAAGAAGTTTTCTTCTGTCTGCAGGATTTCTTTTTTCAAATATTTCTCCTGAGTTATTTAATTCTCTCCCAACTCTTGCTGAATAAGTTTTTCCGAAATTTAATTTTACTTTTTGAAGTCCGGATTCAAATTCTTTATGAACTTGTTCCATGTCTGCATTAAGTGTGGAATATGTAATTCTGAACGACATAATAATTTTATATTTATATTAATTCACTTGGAATCGAAAGTTCGTTTACACTAACTCCACTTGCTAATTCTACAATTACAAATTTTCCATTTTCTGGTTTAAAAATTCCTAAATCCGTAACAACAATATTTACAACACCAACTCCCGTTAATGGAAGCGAGCATTTTTTAACAAGTTTCGGACTTCCCTTTTTTGTAAAATGAGTCATTACAACAATTACACATTTTGCTCCATTCACTAAATCCATCGCACCCCCCATTCCAGTAATTTTTTCTCCGGGCACCATCCAATTTGAAAGATTTCCATTTGTGTCAACTTCCATTCCACCGAGAACACAAAAATCAATGTGTCCACCACGAATCATTCCGAAACTCAACGCGCTATCAAAAAAACTTGCACCCTTGCGAATGCTTATTGTTTCTTTTCCCGCATTAATTAAAGTGGGTGACTCCTCCCCTTTTTTCGGACGACCGGCAACACCGAGTACGCCATTTTCAGATTGTATAAAAATATTTAATTCTTTCGGAAGTAATTCTGCAACAAGCGTTGGAATCCCAATTCCAAGATTTACACTTGCTCCAGAATAAAAAAAGCTGATTACTTTTTCAATCATTTTATTTTTGGACCAATAATTTTGCGTTGACATTTTATTCTTCAATCTTTAGAAATTCAATATCGTTTTTATAATTCTTTCCTAAAAATATTCTTTGCACAAATATTCCTGGAAGGTGAACATCTTCTGGTTTAATTTCACCAACTTCAACAAGTTCCTCTACTTCCACAATTGTAATTTTTGCAGCCATTGCCATTAATGGAGAAAATGCTCTCGCGGTTTCTTTAAACCAAAGGTTTCCGTATGAATCTCCTTTTTCAGCTTTTATAATTGCAAAGTCTGCACCTAGGGGAAGTTCCAGTAAACATGCTTTGTCAAATATTTTTATTTCTTTTCCATCTGCAACCGATGTACCAAAACCTGTTGGTGTATAAAATCCTCGGATGCCGAGTCCAGCCGCTCGAATTCTTTCTGAAAATGTTCCCTGCGGAATTAATTCAACTTCAATTTCGTTTGAAAGAATTTGCTTTTCAAGATCTGGATTTCCACCAACGTATGTGCAAATTGCTTTTTTGATTTTTTTACTTATTAATAATTTTACTAAACCTCGTCCCGAGTTTCCAATATTATTTGATATTACAGTGAGGTTTGTAATTTCCATTTCGGAAAGTGCGTCGATACAGTTTTCTGGAATTCCACATAACCCAAAACCACCACTCATTAATGTTGAGTTTGATTTAATGTCAGCGACTGCACTTTTAGGGTCGGTAAAAACTTTTGAATAATCCATCAAGTAAGTAATTTTTTTAGAGAATCAAATGCGTTTTTTAATTTTTCTTTTTCTGTAACAAACGGCGGTGCTAAAATTATTATATCTTCTTTAAAAGCCAAGTGAAGTCCTACTTTTATTCCATCTTCCCAGTTTAATTTAAGTTCCGGTTTAATTTGAATAGCAGATAATAATCCAACTTGTCTTATGTTTTTTACGTTCGGTAGACATTTTATTTCATCCATATTATTTTTGAACTGTGCTTCGAGTATTTTTTTATTTTCACAAAACTCTGAGTTATTAAAATTTTCGAGAACACCTTTCATTGCAGCAAGACCGAGTGGATGCGCATAACTTGTTAATCCACATGAAAGTGTATTCTCTTCGTAATAATTGCTAATTATTTCGGAGGTCCAAATTGCGCCAAATGGAATATAGCCACCTGTTATTGCTTTTGACATGCAAACCATATCGGGCTGTAATCCGTAATGATGAAATGCAAAATTTTCGCCAGTGCGACCAAATCCAGTACTTACTTCGTCCAATATTATTAAAATATTATTTTCTTTTGCTAGTTGTTGAATTCCATCCCACCACGATTTTTGAGGAATAATTACACCGTTCATTGCTGAAATTATTTCTAATACAAAACCGGCAATATTTTCTTTTCCGACTTTATTAATTATCTTTTTTGTCTCTTCAAGGCTTGGATCATCTTCTGGTTCTGGAACTCTAATTGTCCAATCGGAAACAGAGTGGTGATTTTCTCCTCGCCAATCGCCTGTTACTGAAAGCGCACCGAGTGTAGCCCCGTGATAGCTTTTTTTCCTAGCCAAAACTAATTTTTTACCTGTAGTTTGTCGTGCAATTTTTAAAGCGTTTTCAATTGCCTCGGCTCCTGAGGTTGTGTAAAATATTTTCCCTTTTTCGAGCTTTAAAAATTTTTTAAGAAGTTTTGTTACTTCTATTTTTAATGGAAAGACTCCTTTTGGTGGCGCAACGGACATTTGCTTAATTTGATTTAAAATATTTTCGGTTATTAACTTATTGCTGTGTCCAAACGAAGCTTGAAAGTTTGTTGATATAAAATCGAATATCTTACTTCCGTCGGATGTAATTAATTCTGTCCCTTCGGATTTAACAATATTAAAATGGTTTGCGGTTCGCTGCTTGGTCCATGTAAAATAAAAATCAAATTCAAAGTCTGTATTATTTACCATAAATACTTAAAGTGGGTTTCGATTTCAAAATATTTTTTTGATTTTTTAAATTAGGCTAAGATAGTTTGTTTTAATTTTCTTTTCCACTCAAACCAACCCATAATTGCCAAAACAAAATAAACGCTGTAAAGAATTGTAGTTATATATAAATCTTTTACAATATACATTCCAATGCTAATTATATTTACGGCAATCCAAAAGAGCCAGTTTTCAATATATTTTTTTGCCATTAGATATTGTCCAGCCAAACTTAATGATGCCATCGTTGAATCCCAATATGGCAATGCTGCGTCTGTATTGTTTCTTAAAAAATATCCAAGCACATAACTTGAAATGATTACCAAAACGCCAACAATAATATTTGTAGATGAACTTGCTTTTGTAACATTAAGTTCTGTTTTATTTTTTCCTCCGTAAAGCCATTCGTACCAACCGTAAGCTTGCAGAACTATAAATGCAACTTGCAGTCCCATGTCGGCGTATAATTTAACATTGAAAAAAATGTAAATATAAATAGTTACTGAAATTATTCCGAATGGATAACACCAAATATTCTGTCGTACAACAAACCATACAGAAATAATTCCGGTTATTGTTGCAATTATTTCCAGAAACGTCATTCGGTTACTCTCAGTACAAAAAGTAATAATTCTCCTTTTGCGACGGTAACAGAAATTTTTTTTGAAGTAGCAATATTACTTACAGCTTCGCGTAAACCAATTGCAAGTGTTTCTCCAAAAAGTGGATATTGTAATCCTGTTGTTTTAACACCAGTACATTTGCCAAGTGGCGAAAGTGAAATTTGTTGTCCTCTTTCAACGATGAGTTCAATTTTATTTTTAACAAGATGTATTGTTACTTGCTCGTCAATAAATAATAATGAAATAAATTTAGAATATTTTGAATAGATGCTGTAATTAGCCAGTGTGTGATCCAATCTTTTACCTGTTGCACCAACTACAATTGCTGAAGAAAACTTCTGATTAACTAAATATGTGAGAGCTTTTTCTAAATCAGTTGTGTGTTGATCCTGTAGTAATACGGTGGGGACACTTGAATAATATTTTTTTGTTTCATCTTCAATTGAATCAAGATCGCCAATAATTAAGTTTGGTTTTAATTTCGCTTTCCTCGCTTTGTTTGCGCCACCATCTGCGCAGATTATAAAATCAGAATCGCCTGCGAGTTGTTGAAGTTTGTTTATCGAAACAACTTCGCCATTGCAAATTACAAGTGCTTTCCGATTCTCATTTTTCATTTATCAATAAACAATATTAAACCCAAAAATAAAATTTCTTTCTGCTGCCGGATAAAATGCATTTCCTTCTCCGCTAAATGTATAAAATTTATTTGTCAAATTGTAAACAGCTGCTCGAAGATTTAAAGTTGTGCCGAATATATTTATCGCTCTGTACATCGCTTCGCAGTTTAATACATAATATGAATCATTCTTGTTTTCTTCGTTCTTAAAATTGTCCGTATAAAAAGAACTATTATATTTTGCTGAAAGTGAAATCGAGAAGTTCTCTGCTTTATAAGTTCCTCTTATATTCACAATTTTATCCGGAAATCCAGAAATCGGATTATTATCCAACTTTATCTCAATTCCATTTTCATCAAAAATTGAATGTTTAACTAGCTTATTTTCTGAAATTGTAAAGTTTCCACCCAAAATAAATTCTTCTGTAATTAAATAACTTCCCTCTATTTCAAGACCAAAATGCTTTGAGCGTTGTGCGTTTCCCCAAACTGGTTGACCAAAAATATCAACTTGTCCACTTTTAACAAGTTCATCATAAAAATCCATCAAATATAAATTTGTGTGAATTTCCATTTTTTTATTTTTTAAACCGTACCCCAATTCAACGTCGAATAACTTTTCTGGCTTCGCGTAAGGTTTGCTGTAATCATATTTATTGGAAAGCGTGTCGTAATTAAATTGCGGGGTTGCTCCAAAATAAGAATCTTCGGCAGCATATAAATTTCTTAACCTTGGTTCTCGCGATGTGTATCCCGCTGAAATATAAATGTTTTCTTCTTCGTTGATATTATAGTTTATTCCTAATTTCGGATTTAGAAATTTATATTGCACCGTAAATTCATTCCCAAAATATTTTTCATTGTGAAGTTTATATTCTTTAATTACATATTGAAAATTCATCATCACCGAAATATTTTCTGCTGGGCGATATAATTCATTTGCAAAAATAGAAACAGTATTTTTATCTCCGTTGTATTCGTAAAATCTGTGGTTACCAATATAATTATTTGAAATTCCATCAGCTTCGTCTATTGTAGCAAAATGTGTTGAACGATGTAAATTAAATTCAAAACCAAAAGTTAGTTTGCTCAATTCTTGTTCGAAGTCAATTCTCGGCATCACACCAAATTGTTGTAATTCTACTGATGCTTTTATAAGTGTGTTTTTTGGAGTCCGATCTGTTCGCAACATTGTTGAATCTGCCCAAGAGCCATCATATTTAAAAAAGCCATTACTCGGATAATAAAACATTGTGTTGTGAAATGTAAACTTTGGAGAAACTTTCCACTCGTTTATCATTTCATAATGTGGTTGAGAAAAATTTTCTATTTCTTTTTTTAATCTCGGAACCACCACTGTAAAATTATCATCTTTTGTTTCCCAATAAGAAAGATTTTGTCGGCGTAATTTTGCATCATTGTTTGCAAATTTTGGAAGTCCAAAATAAACTAATCCATCTGAAATTGGTCCACCAAAAAAATGCAGTCTTGTCATTAGCAAATCATCCATTCTTAAAATTCCTAAAAAATATGAGTTCTGTTCAACCCACGAGTTATTTCTGTATCCATCTGTATTTAATTTACCAACTCGCGCATATAACATATATTTTTCACCAATAATTCCGGAGTTGTAGCTAATTGCAAATTTTTTTGTTGTTGCAGAAATATTTGTTGAACTATCTTTAAACGACTGAAGACCAATTACCGATTCAATCCCAAATTGTTTTTCATTTTTAAAAGGATTCGTTAAAATATTTACCGAACCGCCTATTGCTGGAGGACCATAAAAAGCACTCCCAGCTCCTCTTTGAACTTGAACTTCGGAAGTGCTCGAAAGTAAATCCGGAAAATCAATCCAATATACGTTATGATCTTCGGGATCGTTTTGAGGAATACCATTTATCATTACAGAAATTCTTCTTTGATCAAATCCCCGCAGATTCATGTAGCTGTATCCAATTCCGGAACCCGCATCGGAATACATTGTAACCGATGGAAGCTCGGATAACAAAACTGGAATGTCTTGGAATGAATATCTTTCTTGAATTTCATTTTTTTTCAAATTTGAAAATGTAACTGGCGTTTCTCTTTCTATTGCAGTTGTTGCCGTAACCAAAACTGGTGAAAGTTGAAACGTTGTATCTTTTTTTTCTTGTGCAAGAAATTGTTGGATTAATAAAAATGTTAAAATAATATTTTTCATAATTTACCCGCTATGTTTCTGGACGGGATTTCTATTCATAAAATAAAAAAGCCATTTCTGGAAATACCAAAAACGGCTGTAAGGTTTTTTAGTTTCCTACGCTGGTATTATCCAGATCAGGTTTAGTCGCGTATTAGCAACAAGGGTTTTTTCTCAGCCTCTCACATAAAACATTTAAGAAGCACCCCAGTTTTTCTTTCTGTTAAAGAACTTTTCTAGTGCAATTTACAATTTGGTTTACAGACTTTCAAGAATATTTTTTCTACCTTTAATCCAAATACATAAACCCTATAATGCGAGCCACTGAAATGAATATTGATCCATATGGCAATAAGTATTTAATTACAATAACTTTGAAATAAAAAAATAAACAAGTATAATTTCTTAACAATTAAATTTAAAAAAATGCGATACAGAAGAATGCCAATTGAAAGTGTATAAAAAATATTTCACGCACTTTGTGTTTATTTTATCCTTATTTACAGTTGGAGTTTTTGCAATGAATGCGGGGATGTACAACAAAGATAATTCACCACTTGGTTTGTTTATTCAAGATGAGAAAACAAGATTTGGATATGAAACTCCAAATTATCTATATTTACAGACAATTAAAAACAATGGACAAAAAGTTGCATTTATTAGTTGAATCCACTATTTTAAAAGATAAAAACTACAAATCAAATTTAAAAAAAATAACAATACAGATAAAAATTTGTATTTTTGCACCGAACAATTAAAAAAATAAAAAGACATGTTTAAAAAATTCACAACAACAGACAAACTTCTATTTATTTCTGCTATTTTATCGCTATTCTTTTCTGAAATAC
>SXGS01188683.1_pt1 | contig 66352 bp, 73 predicted proteins | sample 3174681 | NCBI WGS metagenome assembly SXGS01 (sample SAMN11356861, study PRJNA531348) | freshwater metagenome | isolation source: freshwater sample F1-80 | place: China: Fuxian Lake, Yuxi | collected 2017-12-25
ACAAATGCTTTCATGTTCGGCTCAGAAGCCGTTGCCGTCACACTTAGACCACGTGCCAAAGCAGCACTTGAAGTAGGAGCCCCCAAACAAATAACTATTGGCGGCGTTGATGCGCCAAAAACATCGAACCACGCAAGGACAGCGCTTGATGATGCTAATAACAAAATGTCAGCAGCAAGAGCTGGCAGCATCTTGTCGGGACTTGGTCGCACATGCGTTGTGCGATATGCGACAACAGATGTGACATGCCAACCAAGATTTGTGAGTCCATCAGCAACTTCTGTGTTAGCGAGATCTCCTTGCACAAGAAGCACGCTCCCAGATCCTGCCGGAAATTGGTGAACAAGTTGTGTTGCGCGTGCAGGAGATGCAACTAGGTCAGATTCGTGACCCAGAGTTCGCGCAGTTGCCTCACCAACCACTGCAATTTTGGTGACACCGTTGCGATTATTTGGCGCAGATGAACGAGTGAGAAATGGGGAGACACGTTCAGCACCGTTTGGCGATGTCACGACAAGCCAATCAAACTCATTGAGACGCTGTAGTAGTTCATCGCGTCGTCGGCCATTATCAAGTGGCTCTGCGATGGCGATGAGTGGCAACTCGACTACTTTGGCACCTTGCGCCAGCAATAGTTCGGTGAGTTCTTTGTTTTGAGTGGCTGCTCTCGTGACAACAACAGTGCGACCAAGTAGTGCGTCACTCAACTGCGCTGCCCTTTTCGTAATTGTCTCTGACATTCCCTAGCAATTTCTCTTCCAACCTCAAGATGATCATGAATTCCAGCGATTGATCCAGTTAGTTGCACTGACGTGATGTCGTTGGCCATAAACGCGCGAAGCATGTGGTCTGGTGACACATGTGCAGCAATAGGTGCGGTGCAACCAGCACCGAGTTCGCTGAGAAATGCACGTTCTGTTTCGACAGCACGCCGTGTTAATGGATGATCGATGATCTGCAGCAGTTTGTGGACCGCATCATCATGCACACGTGATTCAACTGCGACGCAACCTTGTCCAACCATTGGAACTGCATCATCAAGGGACAGCACCTGCGTAATTTGATCTTGAAGATCTAAAACCTCGAGTGCGGCAACTGCCATCACAATTGCTCCATTACTCGGTATTTTTTCAAGACGCGTATTGATATTGCCACGTAGGTCAATGAACTTTAGATCTGGTCGCAGTCGTGCAAGTTGTGCGCGACGACGAACTGACCCCGTGGCAATGGTTGCTCCACTAGCAAGACCATCAAGCGTTGCGCCAACGAGTGCGTCATTAGCAGTGCGTCGTTCACTAAACGCAGCAATCACTAATCCAGCCTGTTGTTCGGAGGGCAGATCTTTTGCTGAGTGCACTGCGATATCAGCGTGTCCGTCTAATACTGCTCGCTGTACTTCTTTGACGAAAACACCCTGACCGCCAATTTCATGCAGCGGTGTATCTGCTTTTTTATCACCAAGTGTTTCGACAAAAACAAGTTCAACTACCAGATCGGAATCCGCCGCAATCAGTTGCTGAGCCAAAAACTCACTCTGTCTTTTTGCTTGAGCGCTGCTCCGCGTGGCGAGGCGGATTGTTGTCATGCCCCTAGCGTACGAAATCCGCCGACAAACTACTGCAATCCAAAGAGTTCTCTTACAGCGGCAGACAAACGGTCTCCCTGTGGAGTGCCGGCAGCATCTTTAAGTTGAATTGAAGGCGAATGCAACAGTTTGGCAATAATGCCACGGGTCATTGAATCGACAAGTGCTTGCTGATCGGGGGTGAAATCTTCCAAACGATGGGCATAGCGATTGAGTTCTTCTTGACGCGCGCGCTCAGCAACTTCGCGAAGTTGAGATATCAGGGGTGCCGCTTGGCGAGCAACGGAGTCGACGATAAAACGTTCGACCTCTTGACCCACGATGTCTCGCACTTTTGCCGCCTCACCAGCTCGCAGTTCGACCCCGCGAGAAGCCCAATCGTTCAGGTCTCCAAGATCTCTTAGAGTGACTCCGTCAAGATGTGCAGATGCGGGCTCAACATCTCGCGGAAGTGCGACGTCAACAATTAACAATGGGGATATGACTGCTTCTCGAGCACGAGCAAGTGTTGCGGCAGTTATTACTGCTTGACCAGCACCGGTGCAAGCCAGCACAACGTCGGCCCGCGACAACTCATATTCGAGGTCGTCCATTGGCACAACCTCGGCATCAATGCGTTGGGCTAAATCAACCGCTCGCACCTCGGTGCGATTCATTACCGTGATGCTTGACACACCGGCTCTCGATAGCGCACTTGCGACACCTTCACCCATTGCTCCGGCACCCACGACAAGAACCCGTCGTTCGGACAGCGACCCTAAAATCTCGCGAGCCATTTCAACTGCTGCGTGCGACAACGAAGTCGTGGCGCGACTGATGCCAGTTTCGTTTCGGGCTCGCTTGCCGACTTCTAGAGAATGTCTGAACAACGCATTCAGAGATGTTCGCGCAACGCCTTCTGTGCGGGCGATTTCCCATGCATCTCCAACTTGACCAAGAATTTCTGTTTCACCCACAACTGCAGAGTCAAGACCCGACGCAACTTCGAATAGGTGTGCTATCGCTGCTTCATCGTGTTGACTGTAAAGGTGGGGTTGTAGTTCTTCGGGGGTCAGACCACTTGTCTCACAAAAAAAGTCCCGAATATCAGCGTAGGCCGCATGAAAACGTTCTGTTATGGCATACACCTCGATGCGGCTGCATGTCGACAAAAGAACAACTTCGCGCACATCATCACGCACTGACAAACTGTGCAAGGCTTTTGGCAGAGCCTCTTGAGTGATAGTGACTTTTTCAAGTAATTCAAGTGGACTTGTGCGGTGATTTATTCCGATTACAACAATACTCATGGGATGTCTAAGCAATCACTGATTCGGGGGCTGAGACCACGGCTACTTCAAGCGCATCAATGCGACACTGCTCATAAAAACTCAAAATTTGCAGTTCCAGTGCCATGTCCACAATTCGCACATTAATTTCTGGAGGTAAATTTAAAATAACAGGAGCAAAATTAAGAATAGATCCGACTCCAGCCCGAATGAGAAGATCTGCTGCCGACTGGGCGTGTTGCGCCGGCACCGCGATGATGCCAATACTCACGGATTTTGATTGAACGATTTGGGGCAGTTCATCAACATGGGCAACCTTCACTCCGCCGACGACGCTGCCAACTTTTGAGGAATCAGTATCTACTACCGCAGCAACAACAAAACCACGATTGCTGAGACCTCCGTAGTTGCCAAGAGCCTGCCCTAAATTGCCGGCGCCGACAATTACGACTGGCCATGCCTTATTCAATCCAAGTTCACGTTTAATTTGGTATAGCAAATATGAAACGTCGTAACCGACACCTCTGGTTCCGTAACTCCCTAAATACGATAAATCTTTTCGAACCTTGGCCGCATTCTGACCAGATAACGCTGCAAGTTGCTCACTCGAGATTTGTGTGCAATTGTCTGCAATGAGGTCATTGAGGATGCGCAGGTACAAGGGCAGACGAACTACTGCAGCTTCGGGGATTTGTCGTCCGGAGGCGGGAGGCATATTGCATAGGCTATTACTTAGTGCATTCATTCACGAAGTCCATGAGCACTCCTCTAGGCTTAAAGCCGTGACGTTTTGCACTCAAAGTCGTTCCTTGAGTGGCAAGGCCTAGTTATCAACACCGCCCTAGCTGCCACATCTGCCCTTGTTGCACTCGCCTTTGGACTGAGCACGCTTGACCGTTGGTTGCGCCGTGGCCGTCGTCAAGACTTTGCCTGGACAGTGGCGATGGCACTATTTGGCTTTGCGTCATTGGCCCTGTGGTGGGCTCAGGCTCGTGGCTGGAGCGATGCTTCGTTTCGTATTTTTTTTGCTTTGGGAGCAGTAATCAATGTTCCTTGGTTGGCATTGGGAACCGTCTATCTCCTGCTCGGAACACGCATTGGTGACATCGTCGGGCGATGGCTTTTGGGATTGACTGGTTTTTCATTAGGAGTCATTTTGGTGGCGCCATTAAAAGGACCAGTGTTGTCTGATGAATTCCCCACCGCTCGCAATCTTTTTGGTGTCCTTCCTCGAATACTTGCAGCCGTTGGCTCTGGAGTTCCGGCTCTGATCATTTTTATTGGGGCAATGTGGTCGGCGGTCAGCCTATGGCGCGGGAAATCTCCCACAATTACCACCGAAGCCACACGAGAGGTGAGGTCACCTCGTGCATTGGCGACTGGGAATATTTTAATTGCGCTCGGAACTGTGGTCTTGTCTGCAAGCGGAACAATGGCAGGACGCCTCGGCAAAGACACCGCCTTCGTTGCCTCATTGTTGGCTGGAATCAGCATCTTATTTTTAGGATTCTTGGTGGCAACTTACGCCACTGGAGTGCGCCCAACGCGCCAAAATTTGATTATTTGAGCATCAACAAATTTACAATGCCAGCACCAAAGATGACCATGATTAAAAGCACAACAGTAAGAGTCGTAGAGGGTCGCATGTCCTAACCGTAGTGCGTGGGGCTACTTGTGGCGGATTGAGACTGAAGAAGTCGCCGTTCCTGCGTCACTTTCTCCAGCAAACAATGACACCCTGTCTCCCGTTCCTACCTTTAGGGTGCTTGCTGCAGATTCACGATCGCAAGCAAGTGCCAACATTCCATAGGAATCGATGACGAGCCCAACGCCCCCCGTTGGAATGGCTGCAAAATTACTCAGGACTCGCATGCTACGAATATCTTCACCGACCAACACTCGCAATTGTGCGGGCAGGTGCGCAACATCATCAACACCAACATTGAGTTGACAATTTCCAAATGAATCAATCCAAGTAATTTCACAACGCAGACCCACACCATAAGTGTCATGGGTTTCTTCTTGGGATAATGGAACGACACCAGGAACAAGAAGGTCGGCATCCACTTCTTCACCGACTTCAAAAAGACTGCCACCGTTACAGAGAAACGCAGCAACAGGGGCAAAGATATCGCGTCCAGCAAAGGTGTTGCCAGCAGCCAACAGATGCAAGTCGGTATTAGTGAGAGCAAATGCTCGTTGTGCACCGCCAGCCATTGCAACGGCCGGTGCAAGCAAGCCATTATCTGGTCCGAGCAAAATGCCATCTCCGCTGGAAACTTCTACGGCAATTGCACGACGATTTGTCCCGACACCAGGGTCGACAACTGCAACCACGATTCCTTTTGGCACATATTGAATTGCTCTAGCAAGTGTGAGACTGCCGGAGCGAATATCAAATGCCGGCACACCGTGAGTGATGTCGGTGATCGTCACATGTGGCGCCATGTCGATCATCACAGATTTCATCACGCCAACAAATTCATCCTGGGTTCCGTAATCAGTGAGTAACGAGATGTGTGAGTACTTCATCATTGCTTCACCAATGAGGGGTGATTGACGGAGCGACTAAACGACAGGGCCGATGCCAACCCCCCGATGGCATCGGCCCTGTCGGCGCAGTCCCCGAGGGAACGCGACTCTCGAACAAGGCGAACCCTGCCCGGCGACTTCGTACCTTTGTACCATACGCCCAAACGGGTCGTTATGAAAAATGTCACGCTAATTATTTCCTAGCGACCCGGCCAAGCCCTAGGCGCCCATCTGCCGACTGCGGGCAGCAGCAGCGGCTACTGCTTGGTCAATGATCTGACGAATTTGGGCATTTTCAAGCACTGCTAGTCCTGCAGCCGTTGTGCCATTGGGGGATGTCACCCTCTGGCGCAACATGGATGCAGTTTCTGGAGACTGTGCCAGCAATATTCCTGAGCCCCTGAAAAGTTGCCTGACTAGTTTTTGAGCCACATCTTGAGACAACCCCTGCGTCACCCCTGCGTCAATCAAGGCCTCAGCAATCAAGAACAAGTACCCAGGTCCAGAACCTGCAACTGCCGTAACGGCATCAATCTGCTCTTCTGGTACCCGCACCACAAGACCGACTGCACTCAGAATTGATTCTGCCCAATCCATGTCCGATGGCGAACACTTTGTACTGAAGGCAAGTCCAGTGACACCCTCTGTCACCAGTGCGGGAGTGTTGGGCATTGCGCGCATCACGGCAATCTCAGAACCCAATGCATGTTCGAGAGTTGCCAAGGAGATACCAGCGGCAATCGAGACAACACGCTTTACTCCAACTTGGCGAAGTTCAAGGCACACGTCGACAACTGTTTGGGGTTTGACGGCGACGATTGCACCATCACATGAAACGATTGATTCCGAAGTACGCACACCAAATTGTTTTGCTGCTGCGTTGCGCTTATCTTCATCAATCTCAACGACCACTATAGATTCAGCAGAAACACCCCCGGCGAGAAGACCAGCGATCAGGGCGGTTCCCATGTTGCCCCCGCCCACGACAGCCAGCAAAGACGAAGAGATGGAAGAAGACATGGGCGAAGTCATTTTTCAGAGGCTAACGGCACATCAGTGCGCGCAAAACGCGTGGCAAATCCCGTGCGAATCAGCATCGGAAAGAAACGCTCTACCGTGGCGTACACCGTGCCGATAACGCGGTCTAGTTCTGACTCGTTGAGCACACCGAGTGGTAATTCGCCCCGCAGAAAAAGTGCATCTTCGATCCCAATTGAAAAATGGGCGCCTGTAATGCGTTCGTTTTGCCGTAAAGCAAACTCATATAACTCTCGGGCATTTTCTTCGGGTGCAGGCATGACATAGGTTTCATAACGAAGCGTGCGTTGTCCCAGCAATAGCCAGATTGTCGTGAATTCTTTTTCTTCTCCACGCATGCGCACAAACCATCGTCGTTCATCAGTATCACCACGATCAACTGCAACAATTGAGCTATTCTTTGCCGACAAATTCAGTAGCCACTGATCGATCTGTTTCTCAAAGTCATGGATAAATGAATCCGCAAACAACTCACTCATATCAACAACTGCTTCATTTTCTTAAACACAAATCACACGATCGCGCACTGATAGATCTGCATACACACGCCGCAAACGAGCGGCGGCAAAACCCCATGTATATCGGGTGGCGTGTTCTGCCGTAGCGACAGACATCGCCAATGCCATACCGCGATTATCTAGTATTTCAGCAATATGTTTGGCGAAGATTTCGGGTTTGCGGTCGGCAACTAAAAAGCCGGTACGGCCGTGTTCTATTACAGTTAATAGTCCCCCGACGGCATTTGCCACGACTGGGGTTCCGCACGCTCCTGCTTCTAGAGCAACAAGGCCAAAACTCTCGCTACGACTCGGCACTAGAACCACGTCGGCTGCACGATAATACGTTGACAACAAATGGTGTGGCTGAGGGGCGATAAAATGTACGCGATCGTTTAGACGGTGTTTTGAGATGAGTTCTTGCACTGCTGCAAAATAAGTATCGCCGTCAGCACCACTTACTCCCCCGACAATCAACAAATGAGCATCTTTGCGGTCGAGAGCGATAAGAGCCTCCACGGCAACATCAACGCCTTTGAGTGGTTGAATGCGACCGACAAATAACAGCACAGGGTAATCACCAAGGCCAAGAGCTTTACGCGCACCATTTTTATCGCCAGGGGCAAAGAACGCGTGCTCTACTCCGGGTGCAACGATTTCAAGTGATCCAGGAGGTGGTCCGTATAGTGAGACAAATTGACGCTCTTCTTCAGTGCAACTCACGCAAATCGCATCTGAACAACCGATCACATCAATTTCTGCCTGCTCACGGTAGGCCGACTCATGATCACCGCCTTGAGCCTTGACGCGGGCAAAAGTATGAAATGTCGAGACCAACGGGACACCAAGTGAATGTTTGAGATTATGTCCAGCAACTCCAGACATCCAGTAATTGGCATGCAAAACATCGGTGCCACCCGCGGTCGTGATGTGCTGCATCACGTTTTCGGTAAAAACTGGAATCACTTCCGCTAGGGACTCTTTGGGTATGTCAAAATCACCTGCTGCAATATGAACCACTTTGTGATTGGGCTCAACATTCACAACAGCCGGAAGATTGGGCTTCCATGCCCTCGTATAAGTGGTGCAATCAACCCCGGCATGCGACAGGGCCGATACCAACTCACGAACATAGACGTTCATACCTCCGCCATCACCAACACCTGGCTGCACCAGAGGTGAAGTGTGAAATGAAAGCACAGCTACGCGTTGCATGCAATCTCAATCTATCTCTGGAGTCCCTAAATAGGCTTGGCTGTGTCGCCATTTTATGACTGAGCAGACCCGGGACTCAGCAGACCCGAAGCCAAACCGTTGAGCGTGACCTCATTCGTTAGTCAGTCAATAAGGATGCCGTGCCACCGTCGCGCAACCGGGTGACGAGTTCTGCCGTGAGCGCATCAATTCGCTCAAACATCTCATGGCGTTGTTGTGAACAACTCTGCTCAAACATCGTGAGGGCATCACGAAGTGAAGTGAGATCTGCATCTGTCAATGACTGCAGATTTTCGAAAGAAAATTCTGCACATATTTCATCAAGTTGCATCAATAAAGGATGATCGGCAGGAACATCCGTCTCGCGCGGTGGTCGCGCGCTTCCACCACCGTGCTCTTGCCCAAAAACGTTTGCCAGGCGTTGTGTCAATGTGCTCTCTGAGGCCGGAGTTTTTGTGATGCGGCGACGTTCCTCATCGTGCACGAGGTCGACACGCCCTTGAGTGAGTCGGCGAACAAATGACACTGCATCTTCTTGGCGTTGCAAAGCATTGCGTTGAGCCCGCAAGTCTGAGAGTGACAAGTGCGTTGCGTCGCTCATAATGATCCTCCTGAAACGGGTGGCAACACGGCCAGTTCGTCGGTCTCAAGTATCGTGCAAGAGGCATCGACTTCTTCACCATTCACCCAGATGCGACTCGTTGCCAAAACTGCGGCGAACGTATCCCCGTAACGAGCAACAGCACCAGCCAAGACTTCAGCCACAGTCGCACCAGGCACATTGTCGGTTGATCTTCCGACAGCCTCGCGTGCCGCCGCAAAAAAACGCATCTGAGCCACGGGTTTAAGCGTACTCGCCGCACTACCCTGAGGAGCCGTGTCGACATCATCCCCAACAACTCGGATTCTGGTTTTGCGCCATGGTGAGAGTGAGTGGAATGTGCTGAGGAAGTGGCAAGGGCAAGCCGACCCCCCGCTCACAGATGAAGGTCGCCAGCAGGCTTTTCGAGCGATTGAAAAACTCGGAACATTTGATGTCATTGCCTGTAGCGATCTGCAACGAGCACATGAAACGGCCCAGATCATCGCCCATGGCGTGGGCATTGGACCACTCATTGTTGACGCGCGACTTCGTGAGACAGATGTTGGTGAATGGCAAGGACTTACACACTCTCAAATAGAACAACAGTGGCCGGGCTGGCTAGGCAGCCAACAGAGGCCTCCATCTTTTGAGTCTGACGCCTCATTGATAACCCGCTTCACCGCAGCTCTTGGAGACATCTGCGAGTTATGTCCAGGAGGTGAGGCACTCGTGGTGGCCCACGCTGGTGTTATCCGAGTTATGCGGCGCGCCTTGGGGGCAACGGATTCACGCATCCCCAATTTGGGTGGATGTCGTTTTCTTCTCACTCCCGGCGCTGGGGCGAAATCATTGCTAGTTGAAGACATCGTAGAACTGCTCGCACACGGTGCAGTTGGCGAAGAACTGTAACGATGTTTGCTCGCCAACTCGACGAGTCGTACTCACCTATTTTGCGCCACCGATTAGACGCCTTGGTATGGGCGCGTATGACATCAAATGCGTGCTACAGATTTTCGCCCCCATTCATTGCCACCATTGCGGCTGGGTTTGATGTCAAGGTCAGCACGCTCGGATTGGCACTGATGTTCGGAGAGTTTGCCGGATTACTTAGTCGTTTTATCGGACGGGCTGTTGACACGCGAGACCGCAGAATCACAATGACATGGGGAATGCTTGGCGTTGTTGTCGGCGTATTGTGCGCTTCCGTGGCAATTAATCCAATCATGTTCGGAATGAGTGTTTTTTTGTTGAGCGCCTCCAAAGTTTTGTTTGACACTTCAATGGTGGCTTGGATTAACGAACATGTTTCCTACGAACGGCGAGGTCGAGTTATCGGCATAATCGAAACCTCGTGGGCGTTGGGTCTTTTGATTGGTGTTGCAGTAATGGGTCTCATCACGCTGCTCACATCGTGGCGCATTGGTTTTGCCTGTGGCGCATTTGCTCTCTTGGTTACTGCACTCGTCGTGATGAAGCAACTTCCCAAAGAAACCAAAGTCGTTGGCGCAGTGAGCGCCCCAAGAATTCGCATTCGCGGCAGGGCTCTATTTATAGTCGGGGCATCTTTCATGCTAATGGGCGCCAGCCAGTGTCTCGGAATAACCTTTGGTCCTTGGCTTGAGGATGATTTCGATGGCAAAGGTTGGATTACGGCCGTTGTTGTTGCGCTGGGACTCATAGAACTTATCGCCAGCATCACGAGTGCTCAACGCACCGACATATGGGGCAAAGAACGAAGCGTCGTCTACGGCGCGCTATTGATGGTGGTTTCAGCCTTGCTTCTTACCATTGGTCAGCAACATTGGCTTAGCGGGGTGATTTTGTTGGTCTTGTTTATGGGCGGATTTGAGTTTGCGATTGTTAGTCTGTTGCCGATCGCTGCCAACTTGGTTCCTGGAAGCACAGGCGCCAGCCTCGGGGCTGTCGTTGGAGCAGGCACGCTGGGGCGGGCAGCGTTTTCTTTTCTCTCTACATGGAGTTATGAGTCGTATGGAATGTGGATGCCGGCTGTAATCAGCGTTTTTCTTGCAGCAGGCGCAGGCTGTTTCACGCTTCTCTATCGCCCTTCACAATCGCAATCACTAATTACAGATAACGCTGGGTGATTGGCACACGCCTATCTCTACCGAAAGCCTTCAAAGAAACACGCACACCAGGCGCAGTTTGGCGTCTCTTGTACTCGCTGAGATCAACAAGCTTTGCTAGACGCCTGACGAGTATTTCATCAAAACCACGGGCAACGATGTCAGCAACCGTGAGATCTCCGTCTACATACATCTCCAAGATGGGATCGAGCTCGTCATAGGGTGGAAGGCTCTGGTCATCACGTTGATCTGGGCGCAACTCTGCCGATGGTGCTTTGTTGATGACGACGTCCGGAATAACTTCACGACCTGCTCGCTCGTTGTAGCGACGACACAATGCAAACACGTCTGTCTTGAAGATGTCTTTGATGACGGCAAAGCCCCCAGCCGAATCACCGTAAACAGTGAAATATCCAACCGCAATTTCACTCTTGTTACCCGTGGTAAGCACCATCCATCCAAACTTGTTTGATAGTGCCATGAGAGTCGTCCCACGACAACGACTTTGTAGGTTCTCTTCTGTGATGTCCTCGTTGCGATCAGCAAATGATGCTGTCAGCATTTCAAGGTAAGACGAGAACGCCGGTTCAATGGAAATAACGCGGTAATCGATTCCCAAGTTATGTGCAAGTGTTGCTGCATCGTCCAACGAACCTTGACTTGAATACCGAGATGGCATCGCAACTCCGTGCACGTGCTCCGCCCCAAGCGCATCAACAGCAATTGCTGCGACGAGTGTGGAGTCGATGCCCCCTGAAAGTCCAATCACGACATCTGTAAAACCATTTTTTCTTACGTAATCACGAGTACCGAGCACAAGGGCTTCATGAACGGTGTCTAATTTATTTTGTGGCTGCGCCAGTTCTGCTTGGATACCGATGCCTTCTGGACTGAGCTCGACTACTGAAAAACTCTCGGCAAAAGACACCATTCTGTAGACCAATTTGCCGCGCGCATCAAACACGACACTTGCGCCATCAAAAACTAACTCGTCTTGACCACCGACTTGATTGACGTAGACAATCGCACAATTATTTTTACGAGCACGCTCCGCCAACATTTGTTCACGTTCTGTCTGCTTGCCGACATGAAATGGTGATCCATTGATATTGAGAATTATTCGTGCACCAGCCTGCGCCTGTGCGGACACGGGTCCGTAGTCAAACCACACGTCCTCACAGATTGTGATTCCCATCGTGGCTCCTGCGATCTGCACAACGCCACTTGGAACAGTCCCGCACATCGCAGCACCGGGTTCGAAATATCGTTCTTCGTCAAAAACGCTGTAGTTGGGAAGCAACTGCTTGTGATACACCGAAACGATGAGTCCATCACGACACAAGGCTGCGGCATTGAATAGTCGCCCAGCGACACAATCAACAAACCCCACGACGGCTGCACACGAACCAGTAGTGGCGGCAAAGGCCCGAACAATCTCAATGTTGTCTCGCACAAAAGCCTGCTTGAGTACAAGATCTTCAGGCGGGTAACCCGTCACCGTTAGTTCGCCGAACACAACAACTGCACAGTCAGCCGTGATGGCCTGGCGATATGAATCGCCAATTTTGCGCGAATTGCCTGCCAAGTCACCCACGATTGGGTTGGTCTGGGCTAGCCCAATTTTGAGCATTGACGAATTCACCATCAAGGAAGGCTACCCAAACAAAGTGACGGCCTTCTGTGGTATTTCACACAGCCGTAACAGTTCGGCATTGGATACGCGCTCACAATTTGGCAAGATAGACCCACTTACTATTCGGGACAACCCGACTCACCCAAAGGAAACGCTGTGCCAATTCAGGCTGAATACATCTGGTTAGACGGAACCGTTCCAACCCCCCTACTCCGATCCAAAACAAAAATCCTTCCCGACTTCTCGGGAGCAGTTTCGGAAATGCCCCTTGACGAGTGGGGCTTTGACGGGTCATCCACAAATCAAGCCACGGGTGAAGCCTCGGACTGCATTCTTAAGCCAGTTTTCCAATGTCCAGATCCCATCCGAGGTGGAAAAAATATCTTGGTCATGTGCGAAGTATTGCTGGCAAAAGATGCATCACCGCATCCCACCAACACTCGTGCAGCACTTGAAATTGTTGCCAAGAAACATGCTGCCCAAGAAATGATCTACGGCATCGAACAGGAATACACGATGCTACGCACAGATGGCTCACCACTTGGATTTCCAATTGGTGGTTACCCAGGACCACAAGGTCCTTACTACTGCGGTGTCGGTGCAGGGCGAGTCATGGGTCGCGACATCATCGAAGAACACACGCAAGCCTGCATCGATGCTGGTCTAAAAATTGCTGGCACTAACGCTGAGGTAATGCCTGGTCAATGGGAGTTCCAAATTGGACCAATTGATGCTTTGGCAGTGAGCGATCAGATGTATGTAGCGCATTGGTTGCTGCACCGCATCGCCGAAGAATACGACGTGGTCATTTCATTTGCTGCGAAGCCAGAAAAGGGTGACTGGAATGGAGCAGGTGCACATACCAACTTCTCCACCAAAGCAATGCGTGAAGGATATGACGCCGTTATTGCCGCGTGTGAAAAACTCGGAACTCGAGTTCTTGAGCATGTGGAAAACTACGGCCATGACATTCAGAGTCGACTCACAGGTAAGCACGAGACTGCCCCATGGAACAAGTATTCCTACGGAGTTTCTAACCGTGGTGCGTCTGTGCGTATTCCATGGCAGGTTGCTCGCGACCAAAAGGGCTACGCCGAAGACCGTCGCCCCAACGCCAACTGTGACCCATATACGGTGACGCGTCTCATTCTTGAAACGGTGTGTGACTGATTTTCTGACATTCACGGCAGAATATAGGGGTGCCCCCGATGCTTGATCAACAGCGCGACTATGTCCTACGCACCGTTGAAGAACGGGGCGTTCGCCTCGTGCGACTTTGGTTTACTGACGTCCTGGGAAACCTCAAAAGTTTTGCCATCAGTCCGGCAGAACTTGAAAATGCCCTCAACGATGGGATGACCTTTGATGGGTCGTCAATTGATGGTTTCAGCCGACTACAAGAAAGCGATGTTCTTGCGATCCCTGACCCCAACACATTTGAAGTAATGCCGTGGGTTGATGCCAAAGGTGCAGAAGCCAGAGTGTTCTGTGACATTCATAATTTGGACGGAACACCTTTTCAAGGAGACCCTCGACAGGTGTTGCGACGCAATCTTGACGCTGCTCGTGCTCAGGGTTTTGAGTTTCTAGTTGCTCCAGACATGGAGTACTTTTATTTCGAATTACCCGTTGCTGGACAAAAACCTGTGCCCTTGGACGAAGGTGGATTCTTTGATCTCACCAGCAATGACGTTTCTTCGTCAATGCGCAAAGAGACCATACGCACGCTCGAGACAATGGGTATTCCAGTTGAATACTCTTTCCATGAAGACGCGCCAAGTCAACAAGAGATTGATTTGCGACACACCGATGCGTTGTCAATGGCGGACAGTGTGATGACATTTCGTATGGTCGTCAAAGAAATTGCCGCTGCTCACGATGTCCATGCAACTTTTATGCCTAAGCCTCTTGAAGGCGTGCAGGGCTCAGGCATGCATCTTCATTTGTCATTATTTTCGGGTGAAAATAATGCTTTCTATGATGAATCTGATCCCTATAACTTGTCGCCAGTTGCCAAACAATTTATGGCCGGTCTTTTGCGTCACGCTGCAGAAATAACAGCGGTGACCAATCAAACCGTCAATAGCTATAAGCGACTTGTCCCTGGATTTGAGGCTCCAATCCACATCTCTTGGGCACGCAACAACCGTAGTGGTCTGATTCGCGTCCCAATTCCAAAACGAGGCAGTGCAAGTGCGACCCGCATTGAATACCGCTCGCCAGACCCAGCGTGCAACCCGTATTTAGCCTTCTCGGTTATTTTGGCTGCTGGGCTCAAAGGTATCCGCGACGAATACGAACTTGCCCCCGAAGCCGACGCCAACTTGTTTGAGATGGGTGACGATGTCTTGCTCAAACTTGGCATCGACCAACTTCCGCAATCACTGTCTGATTCATTGCGAATCATGGAGCAGTCTTCCCTCGTGCTTGAAGCACTTGGTGAACATATTTTTGAGTGGTTCTTGCGTAACAAGCGTTCTGAATGGCGCGCCTACAAGACCCAAGTGACCCCATACGAAATCACTCGTTATCTGAAATCAATCTGAGACTATGGTGGCGATTGCTCTTGAAATGCTCGTGGTCTACCCCGATCCACCATCAACTGATTTAGCGCGCATGCTCGACCTCTCTGGCTATCGCTGGAAATCTGTCGGCAACATAGACGAAGCCACCCGCAACGAGCCTGCCAATGGCTGGTCAGGTGCAATCATCGTCTGTGACCAAGACCCAGAGTCTGCATGGTTGTTTGCCCGCTCACTGCGTAAACGAGACACACCTGTATCACCTGTTGTAGTGCTGGTTTCGGGGGCACAGCTCGGAGATCTAGAACTGCGAGATGATTTATTTGAAGACTTTTGCCTCACACCATTTCATCCACGCGAACTTGAAGCACGGTTGCGCCATCTATTGTGGCAATCAGTCGGTGGAACAAAACCCGAATTAATTGAGCATGGTGGTCTGGCTCTCAATCTTGAGACCTACCAAGCAACATTCAATAATCATCCACTTGATCTCACCTACATGGAATACGAACTTTTGAAGTTCTTAGCGCAAAACCCTGGCAAGGTATTTTCGCGCGAGATGCTGCTCTCACGAGTGTGGGGTTATGAATACTACGGTGGTGCGCGCACTGTTGACGTTCACGTTCGTCGACTCCGCGCCAAATTAGGTGAAGAACACGCCAACCTGATCCAAACTGTTCGCAGCGTCGGATATCGGTTTGGCCAATCGCGCTGGAAGTCCTAGTCGACCAGTCGTTGCATTTTTGTAGCGATTCGACGATGGACCCCCAACATTTCATCAACTCTGGTACTGACGAGTTCTCCATTTCGCACTATTGCTCGTCCATGAACAATTGTGTCCCGAGCGCTGATTGGTCCACAACGCATCCAGGCTTCAATCGGATCGGCAATAGCGCCAGCAAATCGCAGTCCCTGCAGTGACCACACTGCGACATCACCGACCGCACCAATTTGCAGACTGCCGATTTCACCGAGGCGACCCAAACAACCAGCACCTCCGATGGTGGCACATTCAAGTGCCATGCGAGCATCAGCAGCGGCGGCGCCACTTCGCAACTTTGCCAACAACATTGCTTCCCGTGCTTCCATCCACAACGATGCGCAGTCGGCAGAAGACGAACCATCTACTCCGAGTCCCACATGCACGCCGGCGGCACGCAATTCGATAATCGGTGCGATACCAGAAGAAATAATCATGTTGCTACTTGGGCAATGTGCAGCCCCAATGCCTGCTGCACCCAACTGTCGTATTTCGTCGGTGTTGGGCATCACACAGTGAGCGACCCAGGTGCGATTACTGAGCCACCCCACCTCACGCAAATATTCAAACGGGCGACAACCAAACATCCGCATCGAAAAATCATCATCCTCGACATTTTCTGCAAAATGCGTGTGCAAGCGAACATCTAGTTTTTCAGCCAGTTCTGCTGAGCGGATCATGAGATCTTTTGTCACGCTAAAAGGTGAACACGGTGCGAGAGCGATGCGAACCATTGCCCCGTGGTTGCGATCATGGTGTCGCTCAACTGCACTTTGAGACTCTGCCAAAATCTCATCATCTTCTTGCACCACATTGTCAGGTGGTAGTCCACCATCTTTTTGGGACAACGACATTGAGCCGCGCGTGGGATGAAACCGCACTCCCAAGTCTCGTGCAGCCGAAATTTCTGCCGATAGCAAGTCGCCACCGCCACGCGGGTGTAGATACAAATGGTCAGTAGATGTAGTGCAGCCAGAAAGAGCTAGTTCGGCAAGTCCAATCCACGCCGAGACATGAGCGCCTTCTTCGTCAAGGACACTCCAGAGTGGGTACAAAGTTTGCAACCATCCAAACAACGAAGCATTCGTCATTGGCGGAAACGCTCGGGTGAGGTTTTGATACAGGTGATGATGCGTGTTGATAAGGCCCGGAGATACTAAACATCCCGTTGCATCAATGCGTTCCGTCGCCACAGGCACTGGCTCTGTTGAAGAACCAATCCCAGAAATCAATCCATTTGTGATGGCGACCCAGCCACCGGGTATTTCACGACGCGAGTTGTCGACCGTTGCAACGAGGCTGGCATTATGAATAACAAGGTCAGCGGTCATACGTCGACCTGGAGAAACGAACTACTAGTAGTTCGAGTCGATGAGTTCACTACCCTCGTGGCGAGCCTCGGCGTCAACATATAAAAAGTGCCCGATTACTGCTGCGAGCGCAGCAGATGATAAACCAACCACTACTGGAAACAAAAGTAGCGCAACGATGATTAGAACGGTGCCGGGCATGGTAATTAGCGTACTGGCTTGTAAGCCCAAGCTTCAATCTCAACATCGCCACCAAATGGCAACGCGGCAACTCCGATAGTGCTTCGGGCAGGTCGACTCTCGCCAAAGCCAGCGACATACGCTTCGTTGAACGTGGCAAATGTGTCCATGTCAGTAAGAAAACACAATGTCTTGCTGACATCTTTGAGTGTTGCCCCCATGGTTGCAAGTTGTGCCTTGAGATTCGCTACGGCTTGGGCAGTTTGTGCTGCCACACCGCCAGTAACCAACACACCATCTTTGATGCCTAATTGCCCCGACACGATTAACCAGTCTCCCGCTCGCACAACCGGGGTGTAGGGACTTGTCGGAAGAACTTGTTTGGCCATAAGTCTCACTGTAGGTCACCGCCGTGCTCCCCTACGATTGGAGTTATGTCTTTGCTTGCTCCGTTTTCCCGACGGACCTTTTTAATCTACGCCGGCACGACAACTGTGGGCGCCTTTGCCTTGGGTGCGTGTGGATCGTCAGGCTCGGCAAATCTGGCCCTCCCCAGTGGCGTTGCACTTGTGCAACGGTTCCCAAATGACGTCTTGGTTCCAGGTTCTGTTCGTTTACCGATCTCGTTGGCTGTTCAAAAGGGTGTACTCACAGATGAAGATCTTGAACTTCCAGAAACTCTGAGTGCCAAGGTCATTGATGCTGCTTCGGGTAAGACCATCGTCCAACAAGTAACTGCAGCAAAACACACTAAGGGTGTTCCCCAACCGTATTGGCCTTTCACGGTAACCATTGATGATCCGGGAATTTATTCGCTCGTTGTTGATGGCGGTCCAGCAGATGGTGCTGCATTCCAGATATTTGAGCGCAGTGTCGTAAAAATTCCATTGATTGGTGACGCACTGCCGCCATTTGACACACCAACAAAGGAAAACAACGGCGGAATTGATCCAATCTGCACTCGTGCAGATGGAACCTGTCCATTCCATGCTTTCACAGTGACTGAGGCACTTCGTTCTGGAAAACCTGTTGTATATCTGATTGGTACACCTGCGTATTGCCAAACCGGAACATGCGCTCCTGCTCTTGACGCACTTATTTCGGTGCAAAAAAGTGTCGGCGAATCGGCCCTATTTGTTCATGCTGATGTGTATTCGGACTCAACAGCTACGACTACTGCACCAGCAGTACGCGCTTACAACATGTCGTTTGAGCCCGCACTTTTTATTACCGATGAAAAAGGAATCCTTCAAGCAAGGCTCGACGCCATCTTCAACGAGGAAGAAATTCGCGACGTGCTTTTATTGCAAACGGGAATCAGCTAAACGATTTGCCACAACCGCAACTACGTGTGGCGCCTGGATTACTAATCGCAAAACCTTGCTCGTTGAGACCATCTTTGAAATCAAGACTCGCACCTTCTAGCAATGGAGCCGATGCTGGGTCAACGACAACACGAACAGCGCCAAATGTCATAACGATGTCATCGGCGGCGATGTCGCCGTCAAAGTACATGTCGTACTGAAAGCCTGAGCATCCACCAGACTTAACTGCTACACGCAACGCCATTTCGGCGGCGCCTTCGTCTAGGAGCAACTGCTCAACTTTGACTGTGGCTGCGTCGGTAAGTGTGATCATGGGGGCCTCCGAAAGATTGGTAGAAGATTAGTGTTTTATAACTACCCTTCACCTTACAGCCCCATACACTATTTATGTGAGCCAAACTCAGGCCCCCAGCGTTGACGACATCCGATCCTTGCTCCGCGCCGTAATCGACCCAGAACTTGGAGACAATATTGTCGACCTCGGAATGGCTGGGGACATTACGTTTGCTGACGGTCTTGTTACCGTAGCAATGAAACTGACGATCAAAGGCTGTCCGCTGCGCGTTCAGATCCGCAATGACATTGAGTCTCGCCTACTCGCTCACCCTGCTGTCACCAAAGTCACTATTGATTGGGGCGAAATGACCTCCGATGAACGGACTGCGGTCATGACGCGAGCACGCTGGAACGCCAAGGAACAAGCAACCGTTACGGCCGTACCTGCCAACACGCGCATCCTGGCAATTGCTAGCGGCAAGGGTGGAGTTGGAAAGAGTTCTGTCACGGTCAACTTGGCTGCTGCTTTGGCTCTTGCCGGAAAAACCGTTGGCGTTTTGGATGCCGATATCTGGGGTTTCTCGATTCCACGAATGCTCGGCATGCCTGATCGGCTGCAGGCACGAGCAGTTGACGGTCGTGACAAGCCAATGATTGTGCCCAATGTTCGGGTTGTCGGGAAGGGTTTACTCAAAGTTGTTTCGACTGGAATGTTGGTCGAAGATGAAAGTACGGCCTTGATGTGGCGCGGTCTAATGCTTACTAAAGCGGTCGAACAATTTCTTCACGATGTTGAGTGGGGAGAACTGGATTACTTGCTCATTGATATGCCGCCCGGAACAGGGGACGTACAGATGGGTCTTGCTCGTATGTTGCCGCGAACTGACTTATTGATTGTCACGACGCCTGCCGTGTCGGCACAAAAAGTTGCTATTCGTGCCGCAGATATGGCTCGTCGCAGTTTTTTGCGTGTCGCTGGCGTAATCGAAAATATGAGTTCATTTGAATGTGACCACGGGACGCAATACGAGTTGTTTGGCGCAGGTGGTGGACAAACATTGGCTGACGAGATAGGTGTTGAACTGCTGGGTCAAGTGCCAATCGAATCGACGGTTGCCGCTGGAGGAGATTCTGGTGAACCAGTGGTTCTCTCGAATGTCGGCAAAGCTGCGAGTGTCTTTATGGAGATCGCTCGGCACATCATTGACAACACTCCTGACATGGCAGAAATGTCTGGATGCTCAGCCCGCACTGAAGACGTAGTGGCAATCAGCGTACGCAGTCGCTAGCCAAGTTCTTCGTAGCCCGTTTCGCCTGGCATGACGATGGCGATAACTTTGCCATCAGAGTTCAGTCGCAAGCGAGGCTCGATCACGGGCGGTACACCAACTTTGCGGGCAGCATCTAAGGCGATATCGGCTGTCTCGCAGTCCAGTAAAAATTCAAGATTGCTCGTTGTTGGTGGCAGCATTTGCAAATCGCCTGCGGCAAAACGGCTCAGTGCCTCGTGCGGTTTCACCCAAAGACTTTCAATTGTCTCCCCATCATCATGTAGCGGATCTTGTGCTTGTGGTGCCCGAGCCACAAAAAAACGCGTATCAAATCGACGTCTTTCGCCAGCAGGAGTAATCCAATGACTTACATAGTGAATTGCATCTGTTGTAAGACGCAGATTTTCTTGACGGCAGAGTTCCGCTAATGAAAGATGACCATCATGAACCAAATGCCGGGCTTCTCCAAACCTTTCTATCAACTCTGGAGTGTCAAAACGCACTACATCTCCCGAGTGGGCATGACGTGCCAAAAGTACGCCCGCTTCCTCAAAGCATTCACGAATTGCTGCAACCCAATATGACAAACCGTTGCGCGGAATCTGCAAAAGTGCACTCGCGTGTTCATCGTTGAGTCCATCACAAATCTCTCCGAGTTCTTCGTGGGAATCTGCATCATCAACTCTTCCGCCTGGAAACACATACATCCCACCTGCAAACGTTGCAGACAATGTCCGCCTGAGCATAAATACATCCAGGCCCGTTTCGTCGTCTCGAACCAATAACACTGTTGCGGCTGGACTAATCGGAACTGTAAGTGGATCAAACGATTCATCTTTTGAAGGGCCACCACTGCGCGCTGTATTCACTGATCTAGTCCTTGCTGTGCATTATCTTGGTCAGCCTGAGGATGCTCTTTTATGTTGATTATGCGTCTGTCATAAGTTGCACGAACGACTTCAACTTTGTTCGCCGTGCGGGCACTCACAATTTTTAAGACAACAAGTCGTACTGGTGGCAGTAAAAGCAAAAGCCCCAGCACATCAGTAAAAAACCCCGGAGTCACCAGAAGTGCTCCTGCCAGGAGCAAGCAGACACCTTCAACAAGCTCTTGTGACGGCATCTTGCCACTTCTTACCTGCTCGTTGAATTTTCGCCAGACTCGCAAGCCCTGATACTTCACAACCCTGGAGCCCACAATTGAGATCGCAAACAGCAAGACGATGGTTGGGATAACACCAACAACCGAGCCCATTTTTACGATGAAAAATATCTCAATCAACGGCACTGCAATAACGACGGCAAAAATCAACAGAAACATAAGTTTTATTCTGCAGCAGTCTCGGGTGGGTCGCTTTTGCGCATCTCCCGATAATCACGGGCGGCTCCTTCGAGAGGCTCAATCAAGAGCGTAATTCCGTCAATTGCCGCCACCCGAACGGCTTGGCCATCAATTAGGGGTGTAGCACGGTTTGTTCGAGCACGCCATTGTGCGCCATCAACTCGAACCGTACCTTCAGGATCAATTGCCCCAACCGTAACACCTTGGGTTCCAATGAGGTTGTCGCGACCAATTGTCGGTGTGCCGAATCTAGTTCGTGTCATTGATGGCATACCAACGACAAACGTGAGTGACACACCACCGATGCAAACCAATAATGTAATCCACGATGGACGCATAGTCAGGCCGTCAACCGAACGAAAGAGCAAGAACGTGGACGCCGAATACATCACTATTCCCACACCAGTCCATACACGCGGAACGCCTACCTGCACATCAACTGCACATAGGAGCATTGACAGCAGGAGCAAAAGAAGTCCAACACCGTTGAGCGGCAATGAACCGGCTCCAAGTGAGCCAAGAATTAAGCAGGTAGCCCCAACCACTCCCGCAATTCCGATCCCAGCCGTAAAAAACTCAAAAATCAAAAGTGCAAGGCCGACTGTTAGTAGCAGCAATGCAGACGGTGGACTAGCCACGGTGTGCAAAAGTCGTGGCATTAGTCCCAGTTTTGAGAATCGAACAGAGGTTGCCTCCCGCACGACTTGACCGCTGGCATCCACCGAATCAGAAACCGTGTCAAGGGTCGCTCCCTTCACTGTCACACCATCCAGCACGTACAACATATTGCGCAGGACTGGAACACCACGGTCATCAGTTGCAAACTTAAGGGCACCTTGCTCGCGAGCCTCCAAAAAACCAAGGGTTTGGGTTCCCAGAACATCGTCTGCTTTACCAAACGAAATATTTGTTCCGTTTACCTTGAGCGGTACACCAATGCGACCAATACGTGTACCAGGCGCCATCGCTGTCACATCTGCAACAGCAAGAATCTGCGCTGGCATTCCGTAGGCGCGCGAACCAGATGGCCCAACCCAAACGGCAACTGGAATTGACGAAGCTTTTATGGTTTCAAGAAGCGCTGTCATTCGGTCCCGACTCACGACTGCCCCTCGACTATTAAGTTGCAAGATGACTGCTTGAGATCCATTCTTTGAAGCCTTCAAAAGCGAACGCTCAATTGCATCGGCAGAGATCTCATCAATAACACCGCTGACTTCTATAACATCTACGAATGCAAGATCAGGCACGGCAGTTGCAGATATGACACCATTGACAACATCAGGTGCAGAAACATTTTCTACAACTTCGGCGGCACTTGCAACGCTCGACGATGCAAATACACTCGCGATTGGCGACAGCAATGGAATCGCCAGACCCAGCATCATGGTGATGCCCGATATTTTGCGCACTAGGACCTCCGACTGATGGATACACGACACTTTCTCAGCACATCGCGTGTACTCATTGTGGCGGGCAAAGGTGGCGTTGGGAAATCGGTGGTGGCTACAACGCTCGCCAATGCGGCGACAAGTGTCGGACTTCACACCCTTTTGGTTGGAATTGAAGGGAAAAAAGTGGTCTCTGGCCTTGATCAAAGGGTGGAAAGCCTAGCCATTAGCCCTGGTGCCGCATTGTCAGATTATTTCGACTCCCTCGGACTGGGAAGAATTTCACGCCGGCTATTGGCCGCAGGAATAGTTGATTTGGTCGCATCCTCGGCACCTGGAATTAATGACCTTCTGATTCTTGGAAAGATCAAGCAACTTGAGCGGTCGGGAGATTGGGATCTCATCATTGTTGATGGCCCACCTGCCGGACAAGCGATTGGACTATTGCGAGCACCGTTGTCGTTGCGCCAAGCAGTCGGAGGTGGCCCGATTCATAACCAAGCGATTGAGATTATTGAAATGCTTGCTGATCCAAAGCGGTGTCGGGTGATGATGGTGTCAACGCCGGAACTAACGCCAGTATCGGAACTAATTGATACCGCATTTGAAATCGAAGACGAGATCGGCGTGGCACTTGGGCCAGTTGTCCTTAATGGCATTGATGACGAACCACTCCCAAAGAATCTCAAACTAAATAAGAAATCTGAACTCGGTTCCGCATTGACGTATCGCCACGACAGACAACAACGACACGCACTCGCCTGCGCACTTCTGAGTCAAGAATTACCACTGCAACAACTTCGACTTCCACATCTAATAAATGCCGCAGCAGTGTCAACCGAACTCACACCCGCGATGCTCGCTGCAATCGGGGCCCTACCATGAAACTCGAGCAACTTTTACGCACAAAATCGGTACTGGTGTGTTGCGGCACGGGTGGCGTCGGAAAAACTTCAGTTGCGGCGGCTCTCGCCCTCTCTGCGGCACAAGTTGGCCGGCGCGCCATTGTCATCACGATTGATCCTGCTCGACGACTTGCTGATGCGATTGGTCTTCGCCACAAGATTGGCAACGAACCAGTTTTAGTCCAACAAATTGGTGATGGCCAGATGTGGGCAACCATGCTTGATGTCGGGGAAACATTTGATTCCTTGGTAAAACAATTTGCAAAAAACCAGGAACAAACAGACGAAATACTTCAAAATACTTTCTACCGCAATGTGTCTCGCTCAATAAGTGGAACCCGCGACTACATCGCCGCCGAGCGGTTACTTGCGCTACACAACGACAGTCGCTTTGATCTTGTTATTGTTGACACCCCACCAACCCGATCTGCACTGGCGTTTATTGAGGCACCAGAACGCCTTGCACGTTTCCTGGAAAATCAACTTTTCAAAATGCTCATCTCCCCCACTCTGACTGGGATGAAACTCATCACAGGTGCGCTTCAGCCGGTAGTGCGCACTGCGGGAAAAATTGTCGGAACCGCTGCTCTTGATGATGCGATTGCATTTCTAAGGGCTTTCGCTGGAATGGAGGATGGTTTTCGTCAACGTGCCAAGCAAAGTTCGGCACTGCTTCGCGGCCCCTTGACGTCATTTGTTTTAATTGCTTCAGCGCGCAGCGACACCCTGGAGGAGGCTTCCTATTTTGCCGACAGTTTGCAACGTAACAACATCGCGATTGATTTAGTCATCGCCAATCGAATGCCTCCCCGATTTGGCGACACCTCTGCAGAAGTTGCACTCACTCGCTCTCATGACGCTGATCAAGACCTATGGCGCAACTTGGCCCATCTCCACTCCGAGGCGGAGGAGGCCGATGCCCAACTCGCCAAATTCATGCTCACCCTGCCTATGACATCGTGTCTTCGTATCTCGGAGAGGTCAAATGACATTGTCGACCTGAACGGAATTACCGACCTAACGACTTCGCTACTAGTGCCCTAGCGACACTCAGCAGTAGGCTTTGAATTGTGCATATTCTTCTGGCAACCGATGCTCAATGGATTTTGAACGAAGTCGTAGCGGTTCTTGGAACACCGTCAACAACTTTTACAGTAGTAAGCGACGGTCGTGATGTTGACTCGGCGATCAAAACCCAGGTTCCTGACATTGCAATCCTTGATCTGCAGTCAGGCTCGATGGGTGCAATGGCCGTGGCGATGAATCTGCGTCTTGACCACAGCAGTGGCAACGCACCCTTGGTTCCAATTCTATTTTTGCTTGACCGCGCTGCCGATGTTCATCTCGCGAGACGAAGCGGAGCAAACGGTTGGATCATAAAGCCTCTAGACGCACTTCGTTTGCGCCGTGCGGTGACCATGGTGCTGGCTGGTGACGAATATCGCGAAGGGCTACCGACTATCGCTGCTGCTCTAACGAATCAGTAGTTCAGCAATTTGCACAGCGTTCAAGGCGGCGCCTTTGCGTAAATTGTCGCTAGATACAAACAACGCGAGCCCACGATCGCCAGAAACCGACGAGTCCTGGCGGATTCTGCCAACAAAACTCACATCATCACCAGCCGCTAGCAATGGTGTCGGAATATCAACGACTTTTACGCCAGGCGCGCCACTCAATAATTCTGTTGCCCGCGCTGCCGTGATTGAACGCAAAAACTCAAGATTCAGCGAAAGTGAGTGACCCGTGAATACGGGGACTCGGACGCATGTTCCAGAAACTGACAGATCTGGAATACCCAAAATCTTGCGGGTTTCATTGCGTAGTTTTTTTTCTTCATCCGTTTCGCCATCACCATCATCGACAAGGGAACCCGCAAATGGCAAAACATTAAATGCGATTGGCCGAACAAATTTGTGGGGCGCCGGCATCTTGACCGCAGAACCATCAAACGCCAGGGCGGCTGCGCCGGCCGCAACAGCCAAAACTTGTGAAGAGAGTTCTTCAACCCCAGACACTCCTGCACCACTTACTGCTTGATATGTACTGGCGATCATACGGAGCAGTTGTGCCTCTTGGTGCAATGGTTTAAGAATCGGCATCGCCGCCATGGTGGTGCAATTTGGATTAGCGATGATTCCTTTTTTTAAGTTGTGTACCTCAAGAGGATTCACTTCGCTCACGACAAGCGGAACATCTTCGTCCATCCGCCATGCACTTGAATTATCAATAACGACGACACCAGCTGCCGCAAACCGAGGAGCAAGGACGCGAGATGACGTTGCCCCTGCAGAAAATAATGCAATGTCCAAGCCCGTTGGGTCGGCAGTTTCTGCATCTTCAACGATGATTGACCCATCACCCCATGGCAACGATTTTCCGGCAGACCTTGACGATGCGAAAAAACGTAATTCAGTAATCGGAAATTGGCGCTCTTCCAATAGCGCCCGCATCACTGTTCCGACTTGCCCTGTTGCTCCAACTACTCCTATGCGCATAGACATTGAAGGCTAACTGCGATGGGCAACCAGCCACCAATGACTTTTATTTCCTATCGGAAACTCATCTTGCAGCACTTGCATTGACCCAATGCTGACCGGTCGTTGCATCCGACCACCCCCCAGAAATGCCTTTGGCGTCTCAAGATGAACACCGAGCAACTCGAGATGGGCATACACCTGTCGTGGGCTGAGACGATTGGCCTGCCACCCGAGACGCGTTGACCACCGCCACCTAGACAGTGGTTGCCCGATCAATGGTGCATGCCACAACACCCGCATGATTGCACTCAGCGGTATTAAAATGACATCTGAAATAACCCATGTGCGGTAATTCAGAATCAGTCGGCCACCTGGTTTGACGATTCTGCATGCTTCAGCGGTTAGGGCTAGTGCATCCTCTTGTTTGCAATGCTGCAGCGTGATGTACGAAAACACGACATCAGCGCTGTGAGAAGGAAGATCAATAGTGCGCCCATCGGCAACATGTACGGTGCGCAATGTCGACACATTCCCAAACCTGGCGACCGTCTCGCGACAACGTTCAAGAAATGAGGCATCAATATCGGTTGCCACAACAGTTTCAAACTCGCGCGTGAAGGCAGCCGTCATACGACCAATGCCAGACCCGATTTCCACAATGCTTTTGGTGCTGGCTGTTGCCATTAAGCCAAAACGCCGCAGATACTTATCAGCTTCTTCATTGCCGGTTTCAACGAATTGCTCAAGTGTCAAAGACTCGCCAGTTTCGTTGTTGAATACCCAACCGGTGTCGCGCACGATTTGATCTGCCGTCAGGCTACGCTCTGTTCTTCTTCCGGCCGCTTTCCATGGGGTGAGATGTGGACGACGACGACTCATCTTTCAATTCTTACTCGCGCGTTGGCAAGGGTGCGGAATACGCGGTGTCACCGTCAAGACCAAAGGCCGTATGCAATGCCCTGACAATGCGCTCCATGTCTGAAGCTGCCACCACCACAGACACCCGAATCGTACTAGTCGAGATCATATGGATATTTACATCATTCTGGGCGCACACTCGAAACATCTGGGCTGCAATTCCAGGACTTGTTTTCATGCCGGCACCAACAAGTGACACTTTGGCAATCTCTGAATCACTTGTTACATCTTTTGCGCCAATTTCCTTGGCTACTTGTCGCACAATTTTTTCGGCCCGCTGAAGTTCGGACTTTGGAACGGTGAAAGATACGTCAGTTGACCCTTCTTTGGAAGTATTTTGCACGATCATGTCGACATTGATGTTGGCTTCGGCAAGTGGCTCAAAAAGTGCTGCAGACACACCTGGTCTGTCGGGCACACTTCTGATTGTGATTTTTGATTCGGCTGCATCGTGAACAACACCCGAAATGACTGGCTCTTCCACTGATCTTCCTCCTTCTGACAAAGCGTCTGATATCCATGTCCCTTGTTCCCACGTAAAACTTGACCGCACATGGATTGGTACGCCATGACGACGGGCAAATTCCACTGCACGAAGTGCGAGAACCGCACCTCCGGCTCCGGCAATCTCGAGCATCTCCTCAAATTGTAGGTGCTCAAGTTTGCGCGCCATTGGAACGATGCGTGGATCGGCCGAAAAAACACCTGTGACGTCAGTGTAAATCTCACAGACATCTGCTCTCATGGCCACGGCTAGGGCGACTGCCGTTGTATCACTGCCACCGCGACCCAAGGTAGTGATCTCTCGCTCAGTGGAAACACCTTGAAATCCAGCAACCACGGCAACCTTGCCAAGCGCAACGGCTTCACGCACTCGATCTGCTTTGACTTCAATAATCTTTGCCTTGGTGTGCGCCGTGTCGGTGATAATGCCCACTTGAGACCCAGTGAAACTAACAGCATCCAATCCGAGGTCAGCAAGCGCCATGCACATCAATGCCATTGAGATGCGCTCACCAGTAGTGAGCAACATATCTAATTCACGTGCGGGATGAACACTTGACACCTCGTGAGCAAGCGCCAACAAATTATCCGTGGTTTTGCCCATCGCAGAGACAACAACAACAACCTGATCACCCTTGATTACTGAGGACGCGACATGGGCGGCCACCGCCTTTATGCGGTCGGAGTCGGCCACCGAAGTGCCTCCATATTTTTGAACTAGTAATGCCACCGATTTATCAGGTTATCGGCGAAGCGGTAGCCTGCAGAGTGCATGGGAACAGATAAACGTGAACGCCAGAAGTCAAACCGAAATATGGCTCGTGAGGGGCGCCACAAAGCACAGCGCAATGCCGTCATCAAAAAAAGGGTTATTCGCTTCGGAATCGGCATTCCCTTGGCCGTGCTTGCGCTGTGGCTGATGTCAAAATACTTCATTACTGATGATTCAACCAGCACCACGGAGTCGACTGTTGCCTCCAGTGAGACGACATTTGCCTCGAGTGAGACACCTTCATTGGCTACCGTTCCGGGCGAGCAAATTGAGGGCGATACAAAATGTCCGCCAAAAGACAACACAGCAGTCCGCACCACAAATTTCAGCAAGGCACCGCCAATGTGCATTGACGCAACGAAGTCCTATACGGCAACTTTTGATACGTCAGAGGGCGCCATTGAGATTGCCCTTGACACCATCAAGACGCCCAAGACCGTCAACAACTTCGTTACCTTGTCGCGTTACAAGTATTACGACGGGTCATTCATCTTTAGAACTGATCCAAGCATCGACATTATTCAGGGTGGCGGCGAGTCCAATACCGACGACCCCGGTTACACCATTGACGACGAAGGCGATGGCTACAAATACACCGAAGGTGACATCGTGATGGCCCGTACCTCCGAGCCAGATAGCGCTGGTGGACAATTTTTCATCGTAACTGGTCCAAACGCTTCCTCTCTCAACAGTCAAGGAACATACGTGGTGTTTGGCAAAATCACCAAAGGTCTAGATGTTGCCAAAGCAATCATCGACCTGAGTGTCGGTAGCGGACAACTCGGTGGCGCTCCGAGCCGTGAAGTGAAAATCACCACGGTAGCAATTACAGAAAAATAAATCTGCTGTTTTAGTTTGTGACCAACATCTCCGATTTGAGCAACTCGATAGACGTTTCGGTGATTCCAAGTGACATTGCGATGCCATTAAAATCCTGATGTTCGTCGCGCAACATTTTGATTAGTTGTGACATCGCCAAGGGATTCGCCGACAAAAAATGTTTCGGTGAAGCCATCATGCGTGTCTCAAGATCTGGATACTCGGTTTTGGCCCATTCCATCATTCGCAACATCGCCGGCCCAGACAATGCATAATCAGCCACGATTACGTCATCATCAACGCCAAGAACTCCAAGCAACAACATCGCTAATAAACCAGTTCGGTCCTTGCCTGCAGCACAATGAAACACTAAAGGCATTCGTGGATTGTCAGAAATAATATTGAATGCCTCCCGAAACCGCGTCGCACCCTCTGACAACATCTGCGTGTAGGCCCAGATCAAGAAATCAATGTCGTCATCAAAATCCGGAACATCGCTGTGCTGCCAAGTGGTGTCAATGATTGGCACATGATGAAATTGCACTTCGTAGATCTCGCGGGGGAAAGTGCCGACGTTGATAAGTTCTTCGTCTGAGCGCAAATCAATAACGGTCTGAATCCCAAGGGCACGAACCACCTCAAGATCGCCACCAGTCAGTCGGTAGAGACCGTCAGCCCGATACAGCGTGCTCTTTTTGAGACTCAAACCCGCCTCACCCAAGTATCCACCAATATCTCTGAAGTTATGAACGGCCTTTAGCGGAACCAGTCTTTGAGGAGTGCTTAAATCCATCCTTCTTACGGTAGGGGACAAAGGTGTCTGGATTGTTACCCTCAATCAAATGTCAGAACAACAAAAAACAAACACAATCTCCACCGTCGGAATCTTGGGCTCTGGAATCATGGGCTCTGGCCTGGCCGAGGTTGCCGCCAAAGCAGGATTCACCGTGATTGTTCGGTCGCGCAGTGCATCTGCTGCCGATGCGATGGTCGCCACTATTGCCAAGGGTCTGGACAAACAGGTTCAGCGTGAAAAAATCACCGTTGATGACAAGACAAACATTTTGTCACGACTTAGCGCAACATCCTCCCTTGGCGACCTAGCAGAATGTGATCTAATTATTGAATCAGTTGTTGAAGACCTTGCCGTTAAAAAACAACTCTTTGCAGAACTTGACACCATCGTCAAGTCTTCAGCAATCCTGGCCACGAACACCAGCACACTGCCAGTCGTAAACATGGCAATGGCCACTCAGCGCCCTGCTCAAGTGTGTGGCATTCACTTTTTCAATCCAGCAACAGCAATGCCTCTTGTCGAGGTGGTGCGTCCGATCACTGCATCAGATGACACCATGTCAACAGCAAATGCGTTTGTTTCTGCGTGTGGCAAAAGTGGTGTTCAAGTAAAAGATCGTGCCGGCTTTATTGTCAATGCGTTGTTGTTTCCATATCTCAATAACGCGGTGCGAATATGGGAAACTGGCACGGCTTCGATGGAAGATATTGACGCCGCCATGAAAGGTGGTTGCAACTTCCCGATGGGACCATTTGCTTTGCTGGATCTCGTCGGTCTTGATACATCAGTCTCCATTTTGGACGCTCTGTACGCTGAATTTGCAGACCCTAATTACGCCGCAGTTCCAACATTGCGCCGTCTCGTAGCCGCCGGAAAACTCGGTCGCAAGACAAGCGCTGGCTTCTACACATACTAAGTACGCACCTTTTCACGAGAGTGCTCAGATAAATCTGATGTCTCCGCAACCAATCGGCGCGAGTCGCTGGACCTTTCCAGATGCTCAAGAGTGGGACCCAACCGACGATGTCGTCTGCATCGGAGCAGACCTCGAACCAGAAACCATCATTAGTGCATACATGCAAGGCATGTTTCCGATGCACATAAATCAGAATCAATCTGCATTGGGCTGGTGGTCACCAATTGACCGAGGAATTATTGAACTCAACAACTTGCGAGTCACGCGATCAATGCGTCAGAGTTCACGCAAAATGACCACTACTTTCAATCGGGCATTTCGTGATGTCATGATTGAGTGCTCCTATGTTCATCAAAAAGGCAACTGGATAACCGAGGATTTGATTGAGGCATACTGCCTCCTGCATGGCATGGGATGGGCACATAGCGTCGAAGTGTGGGATCAAGGCGACAAACTAATTGGGGGCCTATACGGCATTCGTATAGCTGGATTATTTGCCGGAGAATCAATGTTTCATCGGCAGCGAGATGCCTCCAAGGTGGCACTGATGGCCCTCATTGGCGCCATGCAAATGGCGGATATGACACTTCTTGATACGCAATGGAAAACCGAACACCTTGAGAGCCTTGGTGCTTCTGAGATTCCCCGTCAGGAATATCTCAGGCGTCTTCAACTAGCCATTGCCACATCAAAGATGGGGTGAAACCTGCCTCGGCATTGCCATACTTACGGAGTGGTTTCCCCCGACAAGTCCAAACACGATGACCCGTGGTTGATTCGAACATACTCTGGACACTCCACGGCGCGAGCTTCCAATGAGTTGTACCGCTCAAACCTAGCCAAAGGGCAAACTGGGCTGTCGATCGCCTTTGATCTTCCAACACAAACTGGATACGACCCCGATCACGAACTTGCTCGTGGAGAAGTCGGCAAGGTCGGAGTTCCGATTGTGCATCTCGGACACATGCGCACATTGTTGGACGGAATTCCCCCCGGCCAAATGAATACTTCAATGACTATCAATGCCACTGCTGCATGGTTGCTGGCTCTCTATATTGCCAACGCTCAAGAACAAGGCATTGCACCACCGCAACTGCGTGGCACGACACAGAACGACATCGTAAAGGAATACCTCTCCCGTGGCACATATATTTTTCCACCTGGTCCATCAAAGCGACTGATCGTTGACATGGTTGCATGGTGTGCCAATAATGCACCCAAGTGGAATCCGATGAACGTCTGCTCCTATCACTTACAAGAAGCTGGAGCCACGCCTGTACAGGAGATTGCCTTCTCTCTTGCCACCGCAATTGATGTACTTGACGCCGTCCGTGAGAGCGGGCAAGTAAGCGCTGACCAGTTCGACCAAGTATTTGGCTCAATGTCTTTTTTTGTGAACGCCGGCATTCGCTTCATTGATGAAGTCTGCAAAATGCGTGCGTTTACTGAATTATGGGATCGTATTGCCCGTGAGCGATACAACGTACAAGATCCCAAGGCACGTAGATTCCGTTACGGCGTCCAAGTGAATTCGCTCGGACTCACTGAGTCACAACCTGAAAACAACGTACAGCGAATAATTCTTGAAATGTTGGCAGTGACATTGTCTAAAAAGGCGCGGGCCAGAAGTGTGCAGTTGCCCGCATGGAACGAGGCTCTTGGTCTGCCGCGCCCATGGGATCAGCAGTGGTCTTTGCGCATGCAACAAGTTTTGGCTTTTGAAACAGACATTCTTGAACACGAGGACATCTTTGATGGATCACATGTCATTGAGGCTCGAACCACAGAAATACGTGATGCCGCCTGGACCGAGCTTCAAGATGTTTTGGCACTTGGGGGTGCATTCAATGCTGTCGATGAACTTAAAGGCCGATTGGTCACATCGATGGCTGAGCGCACTCGACGAATAGAGAGTGGTGACCAGATAGTTGTCGGCCTGAACACATTTACCGAGACTGAAAAATCTCCCCTTGGCGGGACCGACAATATTTTGAAAGTTGACCCCCAGGTTGAGAAAGAAACTATTGCCGACACGGTGGCGTGGCGAGCTAAGCGCGACAATGCCGCAGTGAAAAAAGCATTGTCTGTTCTGGCAGCCGCAGCACGCAGCGAAGAAAACATCATGGAACCATCTATTGCTCTCGCTCAAGTCGGGGGAACGACAGGTGAATGGTCAGAAGTTTTGCGCGAGGTTTTCGGGGAGTTCAGAGCGCCTACTGGTGTTGGGGCAGCCGCTGGCAGACGCACGACCGAATTGACCGATGTCGCTGCATTTGTCAAAACCATTCCTGGAGGTCCACCGAAGTTTTTGGTTGCCAAACCTGGTTTGGATGGACATTCAAATGGTGCCGAACAAATTGCTGTTGCCGCTCGTGACTCTGGAATGGAAGTCGTCTACAGCGGTATACGACTCACGCCAGAACAGATTGCGGCGAGTGCACGTGACGAGGACCCTGATGTTATTGGTTTATCAATCCTCTCAGGTTCACATTTGTCCCTAGTGCCGACCGTGATTCAATTACTGCGAAAAGCCGGTGTCGATGCTCCACTAATTATTGGTGGCATTATCCCTGAAGATGATCGTGCCCGTATGAAAGAAGCAGGGGTGGCAGCTGTCTACACACCAAAAGATTTTGACATCGCTCGCATAATGCGTGAAGTTGCAGAACTTGCTGCATCACATCGTCGCTCTCAGGGTTAGTAAAGTTTTTCTAGACCTGGCTTGACGAAATAAAATTGTCCAGAGCAGGGCCGCTCTCCAGGCTTGTAATAAGTGCGTATCTGGGTGCTTTTGAATTGTGCACCACCACATGCCACAAACGTTGTGTATCAACAACGAAACGTGCGCCTTTACTGAGTGGAATCTGCTGTTCCGTTGATGGATCAGGCAATCCATCAGGCCCGCTGTCCATGAGCAACATGTAACTTTGTGGACAATCCGTAAGTTCCAACCAAGTTCTAACCACCCAACCCTCGTTGTCGGGATTAAAACGATTGTTGTCGTCGCGATGAAGGTTGCGTATTGCAGCCTCCCGACCTTGCGGCTCTAGTTTAATAATGCGAACTCGACCAAAGTTGGCTCCAATATCTTGGACATATTTCTTGAGTGTTGGGGCCTTGTCTGCATTCGAAGTGAACAGTGCATCCTTATCTGTTTTTCCTTTGTCCCAGAAACCCCGACAATCAAGTTGTCCATCAGCAGACGCAAGCGGTGCAAAATTAGTATCACCACCACTCTTCCAATCCAAGTACTCAAGCGCCTCCCACTCAGACTTTGGTATCTCAAAAGGACAAGTACTCAAAGAAATAAAACCGGTCGCGTCTAGCCAAGCAAGTCGTGGATGTGGCGTATGTAGTGGTATCTCGACAGACCAATGCTGAGCAGTTGGCCAAAACTTTGCGCTCATCTACTGAAGTGTAACTATCAAGGAGGCATTGTGGTGGTTGCACCTATAGGAACAAAGCCTGCACTCGGTGGCAACTTCAAGATTGTTCCTATTGGTACGCGATCTGGATTGGTTATTTTGTTCAATTCCACCAATGCGGGGGCACTCAGGTCAAATCTTTCGGCAATTGAATAGAGCGAATCCCCTGAAACTACGGTGTAGTTACGAGAAATAAAAGTTGTGGACGATCCAGCAACAGTGCTCACCGAGGAAGTCGGTGTTGTTGAAGAAGAAGATGATGTTGAACCATCATCAAAAAAACTTGAAACAATCGCCAAAATGCTGAAACCAAGTACTCCCCAAAGCAAATATTGATGGAATCGCGTGCGTAAGAACATCGCAAACCACACTACGAGACATTTCAGTCGGTCTAGAGTGATACATCCCATGGTCAACCTTCCTGCTTTCCCGGGCGCTCAACGCCCTGCTCGCTCGTACCGCACAGACGCAGACGGGGTGGGTATCGCCACCTATGAGTGGGGCAACGAATCTGACCCACCACTATTTCTCGTTCATGGCGGGTCAGATTTTGCTGGCACCTACGACGTTTTCGCCCCCATCATGGCGGCGGCAGGGTATCGCGTTATTAGTTGGGACCATCGCGGACACGGCGACAGCGATCACACCGCCCTATACGGTTGGGACGCAGATATCCGCGACGCATTGACCGTAATGAGTTCAATCACCACCAAGGCTGCACCTGTCGTTGCCCACTCCAAAGGTGGAGCCCTAATGTTGCAACTCGCCGATGCGTCTCCTTATCGCATTTCCAAGTTGGTCAACATTGATGGGATGCCGTCGAAAAGACGCATGCCTGATGCACCTGACCACGACCAAACGCGAATGATGGCTGGTGAAATTGCAGGCTGGTTGGATTTTCGTCACGAAGCGGCACTCACACATCGCAAACCAGGCACATTGCATGAACTCGCAGCACGCCGAGGGAAAATGAATCCGCGACTCCCAATTGAATGGCTTGAATACCTAGTCACAATTGGTGCCCGCGAGGACGATGACGGATGGAGATGGAAACTTGACCCGACAATGCGCTTTGGAGGTTTTGGTCCATGGCGACCAGAGTGGACACTCTTGCGCATGATTGCACTGGGTATGCCTTTTCTTGGGGTAATCGGAACAGTTGATGAACCAATGGGATGGGGCACGCGACCGCGCGATTTAATTCCATGGGTTCCCCGAAACGGGAGACTCGTCGCAATCCCTGATGTCGGACATTTTGTACATATCGAAAAGCCCAACGAAGTCGGCCAAATGATTTTGGAGTTTTTGTCATGAACACTTCTATGCCAAAGACACAACAACTTGTGCACAACAGGGTTTCTTTGGCACTACACACATTGCAGACCGGCTCAGGCACCGCATTATTATTGCTTCATGGCTTAGGGGAGCACTCGCCAGACACAGTTCCAGAAGTTGTCTCTCGTTGGCCTGGACCAATATATGCACTCGACTTTACGGGACATGGGCACTCAAGTGTTCCGGCTGGTGGCGGATACTCGTGTGAGATACTGCTCGCAGATGTTGATATCGCGCTGCGTCATCTTGGTGGGGCATGTCTTTTGGGGCGTGGAATCGGCGCTTATATTGCTCTCTTGGCTGCTGGCGCCAGACCAGAACTCGTTTACGGTGCGATACTTATGGACGGACCAGGACTTGCTGGTGGAGCGACTCACATTAGCGCCGTTACCGAAATTGCAACAGCAGGTGAACGCAGTGGGAAAACACCAGATCCATGGGCATTGATCGAACTTTCTCGAGATGCAAGACCAGCAAACTATGCCAGCACATTTGCTCGGCTCAGTTCAACTGGCGCGAATGGTGTTGATCCGATCACTGTTTGTTGCGTTGTCCAGCCGCCATGGATTGTTGCCATCAATGAAGAGCCAGGCGTCGTAACAGGACTAAGTGTTGAAGAAGCCCTCGAGAACTATGCCGCCCGAAAAAATATTTAGTGGCTCACACATCTCGATCTGAGACGTAGTGCGCGAGCAAAATTAATTCTTCGACTGCATCGCTACTCAATCTCGTTTGAGTCAAAGAGGCAATCGCCTTGTCGCGTAAAAAAGTGATGCGACTTTCAAGTTCGTCTAGAGCACCCGAATCGATGATAACTTGCTGAATTTCTGCGACATCTCCGTCTGTGAGATCTTCTTGACCAACGGTGCGCAAGATATCTAATTGTGCCTTCGTTGCTCTCTGAGTAGCGCACGCCAACAGTGGAGTCGGTTTCCCCTCCCGAAGGTCCCCGCCCACTGATTTTCCAGTAACTGATTCGTGTCCAAAAGCACCCAAAACATCGTCGCGCATCTGAAATGCATCACCAAGTGGCAAACCAAATGCAGAAAGTTGTTGAAGCACCAAATCAGCATGCCCGGAATCAGCGAGAAGTGCACCAATGTGCAAGGGTCGCTCAATCGTGTACTTGCCGCTCTTGAATCTGCAGATGCGATCAGCAACCTCACCACTGCGTTCGCGTCGTGCAGAGCCCAACATGTCGAGATACTGCCCAACATTGAGCTCCATTCTCATCTCGTCCCACATATTGCGAACAGGTCTTGAAACATCATTGACTAATCGATCTGACAACACAAAAGCCATATCACCAATCAATATTGCTGCGCCCTCACCAAAACGACGCGCTTCACCAGCCCACCCTGAACGTAAATGCTGCTCTTCAAATCTCAGGTGTGTCGTCATGTCACCTCGTCGAGTTAGTGCGCCATCCATGATGTCGTCATGAAACAATGCCATGGCGTGCAGTAACTCAATCGCTGCGCCCATCTGAATAGCTTTTTCTTGATCAGCACCACCCAAACCGACATATCCCCAATAACAAAATGCGGGTCTGAGCCTTTTGCCTCCGACCAAGACAAGTCGACGAATCTCGGCAATGGGTACACCCAACTCAGAATCAAGTTGGAGCCACCTTTGAATTTCTTGATCAAGAGTCGACGCCAATAGAAGTTCCACTCGGTTGGCAATCTCGCCAAGAGATGCTGGTGCAGTCGTCATCAGGCCTACAGAGTCAGTCAGCAGACAACTATTCGTCGTCACCAAGGCCGGCAACGACCTTGTCTACTTGTAGTTGTGCGGCGTCAATGCGACCCCGACACCAAGTAATCAAAAATGATGCGCGTTGCACCTGCATTGCTAAAGCATCGACATCAACAGAGTTGCCGTCGAGAATCGAGAGAATCTTCTCTAATTCTGTAAGTGCTGCGGTGTAGCCCTTAGGTTCGTCAGATGCAGATTTGGATGGTGGCGTCATATGTGTGTCTCCTTGATGGTGCTAGTTGCAGAACCTGCTGCGAAAAACGTACTGATTTCCTGTCCTGCCAATAAAGATGCTGCATCACGAACAATGTCGCCATTAGCCGCCCGCGTGATGCTCCAGCCCTTTGCCATTGTATTTACTGGATCCAAGAGTCGCACTCTTTCAGAAATGCTGTCAAGACGCTGCGAGTGACGTTCTATTTGCAGTATCGGCACTCGGCGTAAACGATCGCGTGTGACGGTGAGTCGCGTTCGCGAATACTCAAGCACCTGCTGGGTTTGATTTTGCAGACTGTGTGCGGCATCGGTGATGGTTTCTAGGAAATCGGCAACATATCCAATGACTTCGTCTGCACACGCGGTTGGGGTCTTGCACGCTGTGTGGGCGACTTCATCAGCAATACTGCGATCAACTTCATGTCCGATTCCGGTGAACACGGGCAACGGGCAACGGGCAATTGCTAGTGCCATTGCCTCGTCATCAAATGCCGCCAAGTCACTCTTACTTCCACCTCCACGCATTACTAAAATAACATCGATGTCGGAGCGTGATCCAAGTATTTCAAGCGCTCGAACCACCATAGACACTGCTTGATCACCTTGCACGCGACAGTCAACAAATGAAATCTGAAAACCAAATCCAGACTCTTCTAAATGTTTTCGTGCATCTGCCCAGCCTGCTGCAGTCTCACTGCTAATCACGCCCAAACGCAAGGGCACGAGTGGTACCTCAAGTGCTTTATTTAATTCGGTCATGCCATTCTCAATCAACTTGCGCAACAGCGCCTCGCGCTGCAATGCAAGTTCACCCAATGCAAACCGCGTATCAACGTCGGAGACCTTAAAGGTCAAACTTCCACGTGGTGCATAAAAATCAAGAACTCCAAATACTCGAACTTTCATACCATTTTTGAGTTCAAGTCCTTGTTCGCGTAATTTTTTATTCAAATTACGTAAAATATTCGCAAAAATTGCAGCATCAATTTTGAAATCGACACCATCCACTTTTTCTATCAGCGAAAAATAGAAATGGGGCTTAGCTGGCTTAGCACCCTGCACTTCTCCTTCTACCCACACGCCGCCAAGAAACGCTTCACCGACAAGATCATTGATGATTTTGCCAAACGCCGAGACCGTAAAAACGGGACGTCCATCAATCAATTCAGAGGACATCGCTCACCAGACCAAAACTGCCCCCTGCTCGCACCTGCGAGGCGTAGAAACCATCTCTATCTACAAGTTCGGCGTGTGTCCCTTGTTCGACTACACACCCGTCATCAAATACCACGATCAGATCTGCGTCCCTGATTGTTGAAAGTCGGTGTGCGATTACAATCGCTGTTCTGTCCGACAATGCAGACTCAAGCGCCTCTTGCACAAGTGCTTCATTTTCGTTGTCAAGATGGCTTGTCGCCTCGTCCAGGATCATCACCGCAGGATTCCGAAGAAGCATCCGCGCAATCGCCAACCGTTGTTTTTCGCCACCCGACAAACGATAGCCACGCTCACCTACAACGGTGCTGTAGGCATCTGGCAACAAAGAAATGGTGTCATGAATTCGGGCTGCCTTGCAGGCGATGATTAGTTCGCCGTCAGATGCACCAGGCTTTGCATACCGCAAATTTGATTCGATTGATTCATGAAACAGATGGGGGTCTTGTGACACCACGCCAATTGCATCGTGCAGTGAATCTCCCGTCAAGTCGCGGACATCGTGACCATCTATCCGTACAGCACCCGATGTCACATCATATAAACGCGCAGTCAGCATGGCAGTCGTTGTTTTTCCCGAGCCACTTGCACCGACAAGTGCCACAGTCTTGCCAGCAGGAACGGCGAATGTGACACCTCGTAAAACATCCACATCAGGGTCCGCACCTTGCATAACGCCCGCTGCTTCTAGGGATGCAATAGATACCGAAGCGCCCGGTGGGTAACGAAATGTGACATTGTCAAAAACAATTTCGCCGCGGGGGCTGACCAAATCGTATGCACCCGGTTTATCAACGATAGAAACTGGCGCGTCAAGGACTTCAAAGACTCGATCAAAACTAACAAATGCCGTTATTACTTCGATGCGAGCATTCGTCAGACCCGTCAACGGTTGATAAATGCGCTGCACGAACGCGGCCATTGCCACGAGTGTTCCGGCGCTGATGTCACCCGAAACTACCTGATGAGCACCAACTCCATAAATTGCCGCAGCACCAAGTGCACCTACAAGGCCCAATGCAACAAAAAATACACGACCATATATTGCACTGCGGATCCCCGTATCGCGAACCCCCGCTGCACGAGCGCTGAAGGTTGCGACTTCACGTTCTTTGCGTCCAAACAACTTCACCAACATTGCCCCTGAGACATTGAATCGTTCACTCATTTGAGTGTTCATCTCAGCATTCAATTCCATTTGTCGGCGCGCAATCACACCTAGCTTTATCCCGACTCGCTTTGCAGGTAAAATAAATAGCGGCAGAACAACCAGAGAAAGAAGTGTGAGTCGCCACTCAAGCGCCAACATTGCCGCCAATGTGGTGATCAAGACGATCACATTAGACACCACGCTGCCAAGCGTTGAGGTCACCGCGGTCTGTGCTCCGATTACGTCGTTGTTGAGACGACTTATCAACGCTCCTGTTTGAGTACGAGTGAAAAAAGCAATCGGCATTCTCTGTACCTTGTCAAACAAAGCAACTCGTAGGTCAAAAATAAGCCCTTCACCGATTGTGGAGCTATACCACCGCTGCAGGATTGCGAGCAGCGCATCAATCAGAGCTGCCAACACGAGTACACAGGCGAGGGTTGTAATCAGACCACGATTTTGATCTGGAATTGCGTGATCCAAGATTCCGCGAAACAATAAGGGTGGCGCCAGTGCAATCAGGGCAGACAACAGAATTGCGGTCAAAAAGACAACGATTTGTTTCTTATAGGGTGAGGCAAATACCCAGGCGCGGCCTAACGAGCCCCGCTGCACCCTGACGCCCTTGACGTCATGACCATCACTTGGCATCAGCATGTGAGGACCCATTCGCACATTCCCAAGGCTAGGGCGCATAACGCGACTATCGCCTAGTCTGCGTCAGAGATGTTCACAGATTTATCCAAGACCGCAACTCGGCATTGTGCTTTACTACTTGCGGGCATCTTGGGAATATGTCTGGCTGCTTGCTCAAGTGCGTCGACGGCAACAAGCACCTCATCATCACTTCAGGTTCAAGATGGTTCTCCAAAAATTACTTGGAAAATCTGCGGCAAATTTGAGTGTGGCACAATCGTCGTTCCATTCGACTACGACGCCCCCGAGATCGGAACATTTTCACTACGTCTTATGCGTCGCGCTGCTGACGAACCGAACCAGCGCATCGGTTCTCTGCTTGTTAATCCTGGTGGTCCAGGTTTTGGTGGCACGATGATTGCAGAAAATGCCGAGTACTACTTAAGCCAAGATCTCCTGTCTAACTTTGACATCATCGGATGGGATCCGCGCGGTACGGGTGATTCAACTCCCGCAGTGGACTGCATTGATGAATACGACGAATACTTCGCCGCTGACAACACCCCACTCAATGCCAATGATGTCGAACAAATCTTAAAACTCACAGAAAAGTTCGTAGATCAATGCAGTGCCCGAAGTGGGAAAATCCTCCCCTATATTTCAACTCAAGCAACCGCTCGGGACATGAACACAATTCGTACTGCGCTCGGCGAAAAAAAAATTAGTTACTTCGGATTCTCGTACGGCAGTGAACTTGGTGCAACATGGGCAACAATGTTTCCTGACACTGTACGGGCAGCAGTGCTAGATGGCGCGTCGGACCCAAATGCTGATTCCATCCAAGGCGCACTTCAACAAGCAGCAGGGTTTGAAAAAGCACTAGACATGTTCTTGAAAAAGTGTGCTGCAAATAAAAAATGCATTTTTTATAACAACGGCAATCCTGGTGATGCCCTTGACAAACTCATCGCCGGCCTCGACGACAAGCCGCTCGTTGTCACTGCCGATCGAGCTTCTGTTAATCAAAGCGTCGCCTATACCGCAATTGCTGAGGCGATGTACTCAGACGCTCGGTGGCCAGACCTTGAACAGGCCCTCTATGACGCCCAAAAAGGCAATGGTAAAGGTTTACTTTCACTAAATGACCAGTACTTTCAGCGCAACAGCAATGGCACCTATGGCAACGAACTTGAAGCCTTTATCGCAATTTCTTGTCTTGATGATCCCGGGCCGTTGACCGTTGCTGAGATTGACGAAACAAACGACCAGTTTCTTGCTGTTGCCCCGCGGCTTGGACCAAGTTTCATTCACTCCTATACATGTATGTTTTGGCCAACTTCGCAGGTAACTCGTGTTGCCATCACCGGTGCAGGCGCAGGACCCATTCTGGTAATTGGCACCACGGGAGATGCTGCAACTCCGATTGAAAGCACGCGAGCAATGGCAGAAACACTTCAAGAAGGCATTTTCATTGAGGCTGAAGCTGACCAGCACACTGGATACGGATCAAGTGTATGCATCGTTGACCCTGTTGATACTTATCTCATTACTCTTGAGCCACCCTCGAAGAATCTTAAGTGTTGACCATGAGTCGTTTCGAAAAGACAGCAGAATTCCCTGTTCCATCGCACAGACTTTGGGAGATAATTGGAAACGTTTCCCGCATTGATTGGGTGCCGACTATCACGAAGTGCTCTTTTGACGGCAAAATTCGGACGATGACCATGCTTGGGGTGGGAGAAATTCAAGAAGAGATATTTTTATGCGACCAAGAGTCAATGCTCCTTGAGTATGGAGTTGTAAACAATACTTTTGTCAAAACGCACCAGGCCACCATGCGCATAATTCCCCAACTCGGCAGATGCACCTTAGTTTGGACCGTTGTGATTGAGCCAGACTCCCTTAGCACGCTGATCGAGGATGGGGTCCAAACCGCTCTTGACACGCTCTCCGAGATGCTTACCGCATGAAGCACAAACCTCTCGGCACAATACCGCACCACCGACTGAGACCCGCTTACACTATTGAAGGTAGGTGGATTAAAATATTCTGAAAGAGAAAATAATATGGCCCCAAAACCTGAAACTGTCCTAAAGGGATCTGCCATCCTTGCTGCCTTTGCGAGTTTCGTGCTGAGCGTCACAATCTATTTTCAAGCAGCCGAAGATGACTTGAGCGGGCGGCTGAACGGAATCTATGTAGGGATCTGGGTTCCGTCAATCCTTGCCCTTGGGGCATTGTTGTTAGCGAGGGGTGGACGTGACAGCGATAAGTAATGCCACACTGTTTGGCTTTGGTTGCGGCGTCTCAATCATCGTCTTCACCGGTGTTTTCTGGTACGGATTACTGACCTTTCAGAAGTACGCCGACAAGCAACGCTAAACCAGTCTTGTTGATTTGACCTCAATCAATTCCACGGCGGAAGAGGTGGGATTTGAACCCACGGTGAACTTGCATCCACAACGGTTTTCGAGACCGTCCCATTCGGCCGCTCTGGCACTCTTCCGCTGTGAAGGTTATCGGCACTAAGAGCGGAGTTCAGCGAAAAATGACCGCAGCAACTCACTTGATTCATCAGCCAAGAGTCCGTGCACGACTGGGGGATTATGACCAAGACGCGGATCACTTGTTACGTTGTATAAAGAAGCAGTCGCCCCAGATTCAAAATTTGCTGCTCCATAAACAAGTTTGCCGATGCGAGCAGAAAGCAAGGCTCCCGCGCACATCACACATGGTTCCAGCGTCACAACAAGAGTGCAATCTTCAAGTCTCCAACGACCCAAAACTTCACTTGCATCGCGCAAAGCCAAGACTTCGGCGTGGGCAGTTGGGTCTTGGAGTTGTTCGCGTTCGTTGTGGCGAGCGGCAATGATATTGCCGTCAAGCAACACCACCGCACCGACTGGCACATCTCCGTGGGCAAGCGCAGCACGCGCTTGTTCGAGGGCAATTCGCATCGCGTCTATAAGTTCCATCGCGGAAGGGGTGGGATTCGAACCCACGGAAGCTTTAACTTCACACGCTTTCCAAGCGTGCCGATTCGGCCGCTCTCGCACCCTTCCCCGACACCGTCACCAGCGCCGCAGGTGTCGCAGGCTATCGGCAAGGTATCCTTGAGACTCATCGCCCGTGGTGACGTGGGTGGTGAGGTAACGGTCGGGTCCTGTGCGACACGAACCCGTGAATCAGGTCAGGGCCGGAAGGCAGCAGCCTTCAGCGGTTTTACGTGTGTGCCGCAGACCGCCTGGCCGTTGCTTCACTATCCACGTCCAACCATGGCTCGCTCAGCACGCTCATTGATCTGCTTGTTTCCTAACTCGTCGGCCACTGAACCAAGCGCTGATGTCGGACCTTTCCACCGCCAATCTTCCACAACGCCAATGCGCACATCATCATCAACATCATCAACCACTGTTGCAATTTTTTTAAACAACATTGCCACTTCCCTATTTGTAGCAAGTGTTGCGGCCAACTTTGATGCGCCACGCACCGTGACTCCGTCGGCTAGCCATTGTTTGTCATTATCGGGTATCGCACTGATTTTTTTATAAACTGCAAGAACTGAAGAGGCACTTTTTGCTCCCCAACCTTGCAATCCCGGAAAACCATCTGCTGTGTCACCAACCAGTCCCAGCCAGTCAGCAATGCTTTCTGGACCGACACCAAACTTATGGCGCACCGCATCTTCATTAATTATCAAATTGTTCCGACGGTCGTACTGAACAACACGGTTGCCACGCACACTTTGACCAAGGTCTTTATCTGGCGTAAGTATTTGCACCTGTTGCACTTGTTCGTTGGCGTCTGCGATACGTGCGCCTGCAGCCAAGGCATCGTCTGCTTCGTATTTCACCATCGCCCAGACAGGTACTCCCAGGGCTCGCAATGCTTCTTCCATAAACGGTAATTGACCAAGAATCTCTGGTTCCATACCATCACTTGTCTTATAGCCTTCCCACAGATCATTACGGAAACTTTCAATTACGTGGTCAACTGCGACTGCGACATGCGTTGCTCCGGCAGTAAGCAACTGCAATGTGGACGTCAACACACCTAACGTTGCAGCAAGCGGTGCTGGCGTGCTGTTGCGTACTACCTGACCAAAATGCTGTCGATACAACTCATAAGTACCGTCAATAAGATGAACAATCATTGTCTTGGCATTAGGTCATTTGCGTTAGGCCACCGTCAACAACAAAGACTTCACCAGTGACGTATTTATTACGCACAAGCGCTAGCACTGCTTCTGCACAGTCATCTGATGTTGCTGAGCGACCAAGTGGGGTGGCATGTTTCATGGCAGCATGTTGCGCATCCCAGTCCTTCGTCCATGCTGTTCTAACTAGCCCCGGAGCGACAGCATTGACCCGCACTGGTCCACATGATTTTGCCAGCAGTCGTGTCATCTGATTGAGTGCCGCTTTGGTCATGGAGTACGCCACAGACGAACCAACAGGTCTGACGCCAGCAACTGACGTGATGTTAATGACATGACCATCATCTGATTTCTTCAGGTGTGGCATTGCCGCTTTTGTGAGCCACCAAGTGCCAAAAACATTGACCTCGAATGTTTTGAGAAAAATCTCATCCGTCAACGCATCTAAATCACTGTGTGGCACCACCGTTGTCCAACCCGCATTATTTACTAATAAGTCGATTTTGCCGAACGCATCAAGAGTCTTCTGAATCAATAACTCTCCCTGTGCCTTGTCACTTATGTCTGCCTGTATATACATACTTTCGCCAGGAAGCGACGCCGAAATCTTTTGACCCGTCTCCACAGAACTTGATGAATTAACAATCACGGTGGCTCCAAGTGCGGACAACCTTTGAGCCGTTGCCTCTCCAATGCCACTTGAAGAACCCGTCACAATCGCCACCATTCCGGCTAGTTCTTTCACTTTGTATTTCCCCCAGATTTTTGAGTCTTACGCATAAATCAGAACCATCACCACGAACTGTAGTTGTTTGCATGAAGTTGGTCGCAAGTTTGGCATCAGACTTGATATCCCCGCAACAGCGCCACTGATACAAAGAACAAAACATTTGACACGAGACTCAGAGAGGATCTACCCACCCTTGAAGTATTTGATTTGATGAATCTGTCAGCCGAGCCACCACCGCACAATCGGAGCCCCTGCGAAAACGGCAATTTGTGCCCCGACCGCCAAAAAAGGTCCGAAGGCAATCTGTGAGTTTCTTGAAAGACGACGGGTGGCCAGGGCGCAAATAGCCCACAAACCGGCAACAAGAAATGCTGTTACAAAAGCGACAAATACCTGCACCACAGAGATATATCCAATGAACGCCCCAAGAAGAGGTGCAAACATGACATCGCCTTGACCTATGCCTCCACGCGCAACACGCGCCAACAGTGCCAAGACAACCCACATCATAAATGACCCTGCAAACAAACCTAGAAATCGTGATGGATCATGTTGATTGATCGCTGAGATTGCAAGCAAAGGGAATCCCGTTAGAGCTGACCTAACACTTACCCGGTGTAACAATAAATGAGTATCAAGGTCGATAAAAAAGTGGACAATAAGAGCATTGGCAAAAATTGAAAATGCCATTACATCCAAAATATTGTTAAAACGAACCACAAGACCTGCATACACAAACATTGTTGAGGTCACCACGACAACCACAAAAAATCTACTGCAATGAAACTTTCCAAAATGAAAAGTTGATTTTGTATAAAGTTCAGCAGTAATTAATTTTTTTACTCGGCGACTATTACGGAATCCGACAGCTATACCAAAAATTGACCATGCCAAAAATCTCCACATGGTTTGAAAGGTTTTTTTATTCCTGCACTAATTCAATCAGCGTGCCGTAACTGCCTTTGGGGTGAATAAACGCAACCGTTGTGCCGCGACTTCCAGGACGAGGCGCTTTGTCAATAGGGGTGGCACCCGCTGCAATCATGGACGCAAGTGCTTCCGCACAGTCGGCGACTCGGTACCCAATATGATGCAGGCCTTCGCCACGCTTTTCAATTGCTTTTGCCACAGGTGAATCGGGTCGAGTCGGGGTGAGCAACTGAATATAACTCTCTGCCACTTTTAGAAGTGCTTCTTCGACGCCATCGCTCTCAACAATTTCACGATGATCAACCCGAGCACCAAAAGCACGTTTGTAATAGTCGATTGCAGCGTCAAGATCTGTGACTGCTATTGCAATGTGATCAATTTCTGTCAGCAACATATTATTCTCCAATTATTTAGCGACGAAAAAACGTCAGATTTTTTTCGCCTACTTTTGCTCGAAGTTCTGGATCATCAATTCCAAGACCTTCAGTTGGCGCCAAACACAGCACGCCAATCTTTCCTTCGTGCATGTTGTGATGAACTTGGTAAGCAGCCTCACCAACATCACCAAGCGCAAACACGCGCGACAGAACTGGATGGATCATCCCCTTGCTTACCAAACGATTCGCGTCCCATGCTTCGCGGTAGTTGGCGAAGTGGCTTCCAATTAGACGCTTAAGCCGCATCCAAAAAAACCGATTGTCAAACTCAAGCATGAAACCGCTCGTTGCCGCACATGTCACAACAACGCCGCCCCGCTTTACGACATACATTGATGCTCCAAATGTGGAACGACCTGGGTGCTCAAAAACAATGTCTGGGTCTTCACCTACAAGTTCACGAATGTCTTTTCCTAATCGACGCCACTCTGACTCGTTATGGGTGTTGTCGTCGTTCCAGAACTTATAGTTTGCTGCACTGCGATCAATGACTGCCTCGCAACCCATGTTGCGTAAAATTTGCGCTTTTTCAGGGGAGCTGACGACTCCAACGGGAATGCCACCACCATTTAGAACATACTGCACTGCATATGCACCGATGCCGCCAGTTGCACCCCAGATCAACACGACATCACCTTGTTTCATGTTGGCGCCATTGCGCGACACCAACATGCGATAACTCGTACTATTGCAAAGCGCATTAACTGCTGCTTCTTCCCAAGACAAATGGGCTGGTTTGGGCATGAGTTGATTGGCTTTCACAATGCACAAATCTGCGAGGCCACCAAAATTCGTTTCATACCCCCAGATGCGTTGATTAGATCCCATCATTGAGTCGTCATGCGATGATGGGTCTTGGTCATCAACATGATTGCAATGGACCGTCACTTTGTCGCCAGGTTTCCAGTTACGAACAGCACTTCCGACTCGCAATACAACACCTGAGGCATCACTACCGATGACTTGATAGTCACGATCGTGGCGCTTTGACCACTCACTCTCGCGACCAAGCCGTGCCAGAGGTCCAAAAGTGCTTATCGGCTCAAAAATTGAGGTCCACACCGTATTGAAATTGATTGAGGATGCCATTACTGCAACCACCGCCTCGTCAGGCGCAAGTTCTGGGACCGGCACATCGCCAACGTGCACACTTTGGCGGGGATCTTTATCGTTGCTTGCCATGCCAAGGAACATCTCTTGTTCGGCCTTGAGCACGTGCGCCGCCCTATAGTGCGCCGGCAAGGGGATCGAGGCTAATTGGTCTGAGTTTGCACCGTTAAGGATGGCTTCAAGAATACGTTCCATACCTGTTGACGATACCCAAAAAAGCCTTTGAGTCCCCTACGCTAAAGGCTCTCGCGTCTCAAACGGAGGTGCTCAAGTTAGAAGAGGTTTACATGGTCGGTTCATACATCGTGGCAGGAGCTCGGACTCCGATCGGAAAAATGAGCGGTGCACTTGCATCTTTTAGTGCAGCCGAACTTGGGGGTTTTGCTATCAAGGCTGCTCTTGAGCGCGCTGGTGTTGCAGCGCACGAAGTAGAGCATGTGATCATGGGACAAGTTTTGATGGCCGGTCAGGGACAAGTGCCTTCACGTCAAGCCGCTGTAAATGCCGGAATACCAATGAATGTTCCGTCAATAAACGTCAACAAAGTTTGTTTGTCAGGTCTGAACTCTATTTATTTGGCAAATCAAATGATTCAATCTGGTGATGCCGACATCGTCATTGCTGGCGGCATGGAAAGCATGACAAATGCTCCCTACTTGGCGATGGGCGCACGCGGTGGATTTCGCTACGGAAACACTGATCTCTCCGATGCAATCATCAAAGACGGACTGTGGTGCGCCTTTGATGCATGTCTGATGGGACTTGGAACTGAGCGTTACACGAGTGGCGGCATTAGTCGTCAAGAACAAGATGAAGCAGCCATGAAGAGCAATGTTCGCGCAGCAGAGGCGATTGCCGCAGGTCGTTTGACTGATGAAATAATCCCAGTTTCTATTGCTCAGCGGAAAGGTGACCCATTAATTGTCAAAGATGACGAAGGCGTGCGCGCCAACACGACAATGGAGTCTCTTGGTGGTCTCAAGCCAGCGTTCGACAAGGACGGCACGATTACCGCGGCAAATGCGAGTCAAATAAGTGATGGTGGCTCTGCAGTTGTCGTAATGTCCAAAAAAGCAGCAGAGGCACGGGGTGTCAAGCCCCTCGGAGAAATCATCTCTTACGGGATGGTGGCCGGTCCAGATAATGCATCGTTATTGCACCAACCAAGTCGCTCCATCATGAAAGCTCTTGATCGTGCTGGGATGAAAATTTCTGATGTGGATCTTTTTGAACTCAACGAAGCATTTGCCGCCGTTGGTATTGCATCAATGAGAGAGTTGGGCATAACAGACAACATTGTCAATGTCAATGGTGGAGCCATTGCGCTTGGGCATCCAATCGGCATGAGTGGCAATCGTTTGGCACTAACGATCTTGCACGAACTTCATCGTCGTGGTGGTGGAGTCGGTGCTGCTGCATTGTGTGGTGGTGGCGGACAAGGTGACGCAATTATTCTTCGCACGGTCTAATCGCAACTGCTGATTATATTTCGATAGTTCGGCGGTTGCCGAGAGCGCGACCAAGCGTGATTTCATCTGCATATTCAAGGTCTCCGCCCACTGGTAGCCCACTTGCAATGCGAGTGGCTTTGACACCAAGCGGCTCTAGCAAACGAGCGATGTAGAGTGCCGTCACTTCACCCTCCGTGTTGGGATTAGTGCAGACAATGACTTCCGTTATTCCTTCGGGGGCAAGGCGTCGAAACATTTCTTTGATCTTTAATTGCTCTGGTCCGATACCTTGCAACGGATCGAGCACGCCCTGAAGCACGTGATAGCGACCACGGAACTCCCCTGTTCGCTCGATAGCCACAACATCACGAGAGTCTTCTACGGCGCACAGAATGGAGGAATCGCGGCGGTCATCGCTGCAGATACTGCATTTTTCGGACTCAGAAAGGTTGAAACACATATCGCAATATCGCACACGGTCTTTGGCGTCAGTGAGAGCGTGGGCAAGTCTGTTGATATCTTCACGAGGCATTTTTACGATGTGCATCGCGATGCGTTGTGCTGACCTTGGACCGATACCTGGCAACTTTCCGAACTCATCAATGAGTGCTTGAATCGGAGGAGTGTATGGCGATGCCATCTTTATCTTTTTTTCTTATCATCTGAAACAACTATCGCTCCGGGGAAAACACCCTTGATCACATCAACAGACACTGAAATATTTGCTGGTCCTTCAATTAGCAATGCCGGATCAATTGGGGTCTCGGGGTCTTCTTTAACTTCGTCAACAATTGTTCTGATTGCTTCTTTACTCGGGCGCTCAATTCCGCGCGACGCAGTTGCATCGGCGGTTAGTCGCACTAGGTATGCAGAACCACAGAGTTTGCTGATTGCGGCTTCTATTTCCCCGATGTAATTTTTACACCTGTCCATGTGGGAGGTGTTGGGTGCAGCAATCGTTACTATGTTGCCGTCAACCGACACGATTGACGTGGATTTATAAACGGCTTGAGTAATCTTTTTGATTGACACGAGAACTTTTGGCCATATTTCTGCAGGCGATGCCGTTGAAACAGGCGATGCTGCAGGCACATCAGCATTGACGGGGGCTTGTGTCGAAGTGCTCGGTGCCATGGCGCGACCTCCAACCGCTACTTTGCCTGTTGCTGGATTAAAGGGAGCAGGTGGCAAGGTAGTCATTCCATTTTCCTTGAGATCACGCACAGTCTCTTCCAGCGTCATCAGACGAGCCATCAGCGTCGCCATTGAGTCATCAAGAGCAGGCGATGCCAATCGAACCACGGCAACTTCCAACAATAATCGTGGATCAGGAGCGTGGCGCATGTCGACAAGTGCCGTTCCGAGAACTTCCATGGCCCGAACCGCCATGGCTGCCCCTAGGCGCAACGCCTGAATGCTGATTGTTTCTACCCGACTCTTGGGAACCTGCAGAAGTTCCGGTGCCATCAATGAAAGAAACGCGTCGCGTAATGCACGCACGAGATCATCAGCAAGATTGCGCGGATCAAGCCCTTGTTGGATTGCAAACGCTACTGCCGCCAAGGCACGACCTTGATCACGCTCAATCAGTGCTTCTAAAAACTCATCTAGTGAAACTGACGTTTCGACGGTACCTCCCCCAGCCACCACGAGTTCAAGAGCCGACAAAGTGTCACGTGCGCTTCCATTGCCCTCTTGTACAACCCACTCAATGGCTTCTTGGGTGACCACGAGATTGGCATCTTGCATGACCCACCGCACATATTTGTCGAGTTCTTCGACAGACAAAAGATGAAACACCAAATGCTGAACACGACTACGAATTGTTTCAGTCACTTTTTGTGGATCGGTTGTAGCAAGTACAAAGACGACGTTGGGAGGTGGTTCTTCAAGTGTTTTTAGCAAGGCCGCAGAAGCCGCCTTGGACAACATATGAACTTCGTCAAGAATAAAAACGCGATGCCTGCCGGGGCTAAGAGTGGATGCAGTTTCAATGATGTCGCGAATTTCGTCGACACCATTGTTGCTCGCAGCATCAAGTTCAAGAACGTCATAGCTTGTGCCGTTGTCAACGGCTAGACATGAGTCGCAGACGCAGCAGGGCTCACCTTTGGTTGGGTTTTGGCAATTCAGAACCTTTGCCAAAATACGCGCTGTTGAAGTTTTGCCGGTCCCGCGCGGACCAGAAAATAGATAGGCCTGACCTTCGCGTTCGTTGATTACAGCGTTACGCAGGGCCTTAACCACATGTTCTTGTCCGCGCAGTTCTGCAAAGCGACGAGGGCGGTATCGCCGATAAAGGGATTGCATAGCCATTCATGTGACCTTACCAACAGGGTCCTCCATCTCACAGGGTGGCTCACTTTTAGCCCTTGGGTTGAGTACCGTTTATTTATTCCATGAAACGCTTTATTCTTTTACTCCTGTGCACGTTTGGCGTGGCCGCCCTTGCCGGAGAGGCGACGGCAGCAACCCAGAGTAATTCTGTTGTCTCATCCAACCCGATCGCCAACGAAGCAGTGACGGTTGCCCCCACCCAGATACAGATGGTGTTCCAAAATCCCCTTACCGCTGACGATGTAGCGCAGATGGGTTTGTCTCTGGCATGCGAAAAAGCCCTGGTATCCCTTGGTCCCCCCCAATTGGCCACCGACGGGGTGTCCGTCACGGCTCCGTTGACCCAGATTCCTCCCAATGGCAGGTGCAATGTCAGTTGGGCACTTCCCGACGGGAGTAAGGGAACATTTTCATTCCTCACAGAAATTGCTGCTGCCATCACAACCACCACATTGGGTCCTGACGGTGAAGTTCCAACCACAATTGCTACGACTCAAACTCCTGTCGACGAAATTGCGACTAAACCCGCGCGCCTCGGTGGACCAATCGGACTTTTGCGACTCCTGAGTTACCTTCTTGTTTCCGCCCTCGTCGGCGGATTGCTCTTCATGTTGCTGGTGTGGCCAGAAGGAAGCCACAATCAAACGGCAATTCGCTACATCCGACTATCAGGCATTGGTGCTGTTTTGTCGTTACTGCTTTTAGTGGTGTTCACAACCGCCCAAATCACCAACTCAGGAATCATCTCGTCATTAAATCCGACTGATTGGTTTGAATTGCTCAACACTGCACAAGGTCGAGGTCTGTTTATTCGTTTCCTTGTCACCATCGCCGTTGCAGCACTTGCATTAAACCCAGAAAGAGTGATTGATCCTGAGTTTCAGGTTCCGAGTCTCGTGGCAATTGCGGTCCTAATAATCTCCTATGGATTCGACCGTGCTGGGGGACGGCTCTATGCCCTTGGAGTGGTAGTTGCGATCGTGCATATGGCTTTTGTTATTGCCTGGACTGGTGGAGTCTTGCTCGTTTCCCGAGTCATTTTGAGTAAACCTGGTGCCGAGGATTTACTTGACGCACTGCGCGGTTGGTCTCGTCTTGCAACCACTTTGACAGCTGGCGTTGTAATCACAGGATTCATCCAGGTTGGCAGACTTGATGGCTGGAGCCTTATAAATAGTGGTCATGGTCGCTTGTTGTTGACAAAAATTGCAGCTGTTTTGTTCCTCATTTTTATTGAATTCGCTCTACGGAACTTTATTCAACAACGCCTCAGCAAAATGACGGCACTATCAATGAGTGCGATACTGACAATGCGTAAAGCAGCTACTTTTCAAATGAGCGCCACTGTTGTGATTTTGGGAATGTCTTCATGGCTCATATCAATGCGTCCGCCGAATGTGGTTCCACAACAGGCCAAGGAACAAAGTGCCTACGCCATCAATCGTGATTTAATCGGTGATGACGGTTTTCATGTCACGCTGTCCATCACCCCCGGCAATGTTGGCAACAATCAGGCGCTCATCGAACTTTTCACGCCAAAACGCATTCAAAATTTCACCATTAAATTTATTCCGTCAAATCCAACTGCCAGTGGGTACCAAATCTATGTGCCCATCACTCGGCCAGGCGGAGCATTGATTGGCACAGACCTTGGTCTAAATCTCAAGTCTCCAGGGGAATGGAAAGTGGAGTTGACCGGGGCCACCACAACGGGTGAACTTTCACCGCTGACCACCTCAATCATCATTGCCGACGGCATCACAGTCACAACCGAGCCCTCAGGGGTTACAACGAGCACTATTTCCGACGTTGCTGCGACCACAACTACCACAGTCGCCGCCACCGGATAGGTGACACTTCGCTTTTGGAACTATTGTTGGCAATGTGAGTAACAGTTCCAATTCTGGCATGCAAGACAAACTCAACGACCTTCGTTCCCGTCAAGAACAAGCCGTTAATGCAGGCAGCCCCCGATCAGTTGAACGGCAACACGAGAAAGGCAAACTTCTTGCCCGCGAGCGACTGGAATATCTTTTGGATCCAGGTTCTTTTCATGAATTAGACATGCTCGCTCGACATCGCACCCACGCCGCTGGGCTCGAAGAACGCCCTTACACCGATGGCGTTGTCACGGGGTGGGGAACCATAAATGATCGCAAAATATTCGTGTTCTCTCAGGACTTCACCGTTTTTGGTGGCGCACTTGGCGAGGTATTCGCTGAAAAAATTCATAAGTTGATGGATCTTGCCCTCAAAGTCGGTGCACCACTTATTGGTCTCAACGACGGCGCCGGCGCCCGAATCCAAGAAGGTGTGGTCTCGCTCGCTTCATACGGTGGCATCTTTCATCGCAATGTTCAAGCGTCTGGCGTGATTCCACAAATCTCGGTAATTCTTGGTCCTTGTGCTGGTGGTGCCGTGTACTCGCCCGCAATGACTGATTTTATTTTCATGGTGCGAGAAACAAGCCACATGTTTATTACCGGACCTGACGTGGTGAAAACAGTTACTGGCGAAGATGTCACGCTCGAAGAACTTGGTGGTGCAATGAGCCACGCATCAAAGAGTGGCGTCGCCACTTTCGTCAGCAATGATGAAAAAGGATGTCTTGATGATGTGCGTTTCTTGATGTCTTTCTTGCCACAAAATAACCTCGAAGATCCAACTCCCATTACACCTGATGATGATGCCGATCGCCTGTGTTTGTCACTGCGGGACATTTTGCCTCCATCGTCCAATCAGCCTTACGACATGAAAAAAGTGGTCGCAGAAGTTGTTGATAATGGCGAGTTCTTCGAGTATTTTCCCCATTGGGCAAAAAGCATCGTGTGTGGTTTTTCCCGTGTAGACGGAATGCCCGTCGGAGTAGTTGGAAACCAACCAATGGCATTTGCTGGTGTCCTGGACATTGAAAGTAGCGAAAAAGCTGCGAGATTTGTACGAACTTGTGACGCTTTTAACATTCCTCTACTTACATTTGTTGATGTGCCTGGATTTTTGCCTGGCGTGAATCAAGAGCACGAAGGAATCATTCGTCACGGTGCCAAGTTGTTGTATGCGTTTTGTGAATCAACTGTGCCGCGTATTCAAATCATCACCCGCAAAGCCTATGGCGGTGCCTATGTAGTCATGAACTCAAAATCAATTGGAGCTGATTTAGCGTACGCATGGCCTACTGCAGAACTAGCAGTAATGGGACCCCAAGGCGCAGTTGAAATCGTATACCGCCGAGAACTCCAACAAACTGCCGACCCCGCAGCGCGGCGTATCGAACTTGTTGCTGAATACACCGAGAAATACGCCAATCCATACGCAGCAGCCGAACGCGGTTATATCGATGATGTGATCGACCCTGCTGAAACTCGAATCAAAGTAATTGCGGGACTTCGTATGTTGCAGTCCAAACGCGAAGAACTGCCACGACGCAAGCATGGCAATACACCGCTGTAGACTTCAAGAAATGTCAAGCGAATCTTTTTCAGAATGGAGCCCACCAGCGGTTGGTGACGCAATTGTTTCTTCTCGCTCCTTGGCAGGGTTTTGGGCTCGAGTTGGCGCGCATCTCTGCGACAGTATTTTGATGCTGTTGATCACCTTGCCGTTTAATATCGTTGGCGCGACACTGTCAGAAAACGCAGATGGCTTAATGTCACTGTTGGCACTCGCAGTATCGGCGGGAACCTACGCCTATTGGATTGGCACGAAGGGTGGTAGCCCATGGCGCGTGCGGCTGGGGATTCTGATTCTTGATAAAAACGACTTAAGTTACATTGGTTTCCGCCGTGCGCTGCTTCGTATTTTCGTCAGTTATATCTCTGGTCTTGCATTGTTGATTGGCTATCTCTGGATGCTCTTTGACGCAAACAATCAGACATGGCATGACAAAGCAGCAAATACAGTCGTGGTTAGACGATGACTACACCATTGAACGTGTTGAGTATTTCGCCAGCTCCAACATCCCAAGAAGCAGCAGCAATTGCAGCAGCAATTGAAATGCTCTGGCCAAAACCAGTTCTTATCTCGAGTCCCCCCTCCACTGGCACTGCGTGGCGCTTCAGTGGCAGGCATTGGGTGACCGACCAACGCCAGACTCGCAACCGTCCACGTCGCTAAGGACTCAAATGAGCCAGCAGACAGAACTCACCACGCTGGCAGACGACATGGCTGTGTTTCACATCGGAACTCGAGTCGTTCGCCATCACAACTTGCAAGCCAATACTGAATACATCGAACACGGAATAAGTTTCCGTACTTTGCCCCGACCAACAGGCGCGTTGCTCTGTACATTCGCCACTGTTAACGACGTCCATTTTGGAGAGACCGAATGTGGGCGCATTGACTCCAGTCCAGAAGGACCAATTCAGCGATCTGCCGAGGGCGAACGTCCATATCCGCTGATCATGAACGAAAGTGCGGTGGCAGAAATAGTAAGTATTAATCCTGCAGTTGTCGTCGTGAAAGGAGACCTATCTGTCGATGGTCGACCGGAAGAATTTGCTGCATTTGATCAGTGCTACTACAACATATTTGCGGATCGCTTGTGTGTAGTTCGGGGCAACCATGATGCGTACCGCGGACAAAATTCCTATGCCGGTGATCAATGGATCGAACTTCAGGGCGTTTCTATCGCCTTGATGGATACGACGATTCCAACAGAAACAACTGGGCGCCTAGAACCGTCACAACTTGAGTGGCTTGAAACTCTTTGTGCGCAAAGTACATCACCAGTGATTGTGATGGGTCACCATCAGCAATGGACAGGGGGCAACAGGAGCGACGGCTACTTTGGACTCCATCCAGATTGCAGCGAAGAGCTCAGTGCCATTATTGATCGGAATCTGTCAATCGTTGCGTATACGGCGGGACACACACATCGACATCGAGTCCGAACATTATCGAGTGGAGTTCCAACGATTGAAGTGGGATGTGTCAAAGATTTTCCTGGAACATGGGCCGAATACCGCGTATACGAGGGAGGTATCACGCAAATCGTGCATCGTATTTCGAGTCCAGAAGCGCTGAATTGGAGTGAGCGATGCCGTCATCTATATAAAGATTTTGGAATTGATTATCAAACATACGCGCTCGGAACACTTCCAGAACGCTGTCTAAATATTTCTCTGCGATCATGACAGTTCCCGGGGCATTGCACGGATTACGAGTCCTTGATATTTCAACGGTTCTTGCTGGACCAAACTGTGCACGTTATTTGGCTGACTTCGGTGCAGATGTAATCAAAGTTGAACGACCAGAGACTGGCGACAGTCTGCGTGGCATGGGGTGGCGTGATCCCCGAGATGGAGAAGGAATTTGGTGGAGACTCGTCAACCGAAACAAGCGCAATATCGCTCTTGATTTTAGAAAGCAAGAAGACCTTGACGTTTTATGGCGCCTGATCGACGACGCCCATGTGCTGGTAGAAAACTTTCGTCCAGGAGTTTTGGAACGACTTGGCTTGGGGCCAAAAGTTCTTCACGCTCGCAACCCAAAACTTGTGATCACTCGCATCACTGGATTTGGTCAAGATGGTCCATATTCATCTCGACCAGGCTTTGCATCTATTGCTGAATCAATGGCTGGACTTGCCGACATAAGCGGTGAGCCAGGCGGTGCACCGACATTGCCCGCATTTGCCCTCACAGACGAAGTTACTGGACTTGTTGCCGCCTTTGCCACGATGACTGCACTGCACAGTGGTGTCGGTCAAGTCATTGATGTGTCCTTGCTTGAGAGCGTGTTTCACATCATGGGGCCACTTATCAGCGTCTATAAGTTGCTTGGCGAGCAGCAAGAACGCATGGGCTCGTCGCTCCCCTACACCGTTCCACGCGGTATTTTCGAATGTGCTGATAAGCGATGGGTGGGCGTTTCGACCTCAAGTGAGTCCGTCGCTCAACGCGTCATGGTCCTACTTGGACTGGGTGGTGATGACCGTTTCAAATCATTCGCCGGAAGAATGAAAAATCGAGCAATCTTGGATAGTGCGATGACTGATTGGTGTGGCGCTCGCTCTCAAGAAAAAGTCTTGCAAGAAATGAACGATGCACAGGCTGCTGTCGGACCCGTTTTATCAATGGCAGACATCGCTATTGATCCGCACTATTCCGCGCGACAAGCGATTGTTACCGTGGACGGAACACCAATGCAGGGACTCGTTGCTCGGTTATCTGCCACGCCCGGAGAAATAAAGTGGCAGGGCAAGGCCCTTGACGCCGACGGATCAGAGATCCGAAAATATGGATGGGCAATTGATGACAATTAATCCAGATAGTAAACCACGATTTTCTCGTGGAGCAAAAGTTCTGATGCTCACGTCAATCGGAACTTTTCTTGTTGCTCTTGACTCAAGCATCGTCACTATTGCATTCAGAGATGTTGTTGATGACTTTGGTGAATCTCGTCGCCACCTGCTGACCTGGATATTTTCGGGATACAACATTGCATACGCTGCGGCACTCCTTACCGCTGGTCGCTTTGCTGATGTCTTTGGTCGAAAGAAATCTTTTCTGCGCGGGTTGGTGCTATTTGGCATTGGTTCAATTTTGTGTGCAATCGCACCATCAGCGGAGCTCTTGGTATTAGCCCGAGTCATGCAGGCCATTGGTGGCGCAATTCTTACACCTGCTTCACTTGCTCTTGTCTTGCCCGAATTTCCTGTTGAAAAACGCGCAGCAGCACTAGGCATCTGGGGCGCCGTAGGCGGGCTCGCAGCAGCAACCGGGCCAATCGTCGGTGGTGTTCTTGTGGATAATTTCGGCTGGCGTTCGCTCTTTTATATCAATGTCCCATTTTGTGTACTTGCTGTACTTGTTGGTCACAAAATGCTCACTGAACGAATCGACACGACCGCGCAGTATCGGCTTGATATCTATGGCGCAACACTGGCCGTTCCGGGTGTTGCACTGATTATCTATGCCATTGTGCAAAGCGAGGAATGGGGCTGGTTTTCTTTGGGGGTCGTTGGTTCCATGGTTTTCGCTCTTTTTTTGCTTGTCATCTTTGTTCGTCACTGCGCCACTGCGAGTAATCCACTCCTTGATCTTCAACTATTCAAACTTCCGTTCGTCGTCGCCGCAAATATCGCGGGACTATTTTTTGCTATTGGGTTTTTTGCGATGTTTTTTACTAACACCCAATGGTTGCAAAATGTGTGGGGATACAGCACAAGTGGCTCAGGTTTGGCGTTTGCCCCAGGTCCGCTAACTGCAGCAATTGTCGCAGCACCCGCCGGCAAGTTGGCTCAAAAATATGGTCAGGCAAAAATTACGGCGATCGGTGCACTTTTATTGGGGGGTGGCACGCTCATCTTGAATCTCACCTTGACCCAAACTCCCTCCTATTGGTCGCACTACTTTCCATTGATGCTGGTGACAGGTGCAGGAGTCGGATTTTCAATCTCAACTTTGTCGAGTGCTGCAAGTGCATATCTTCCACCGGCGCGTTTTGCCATGGGTTCAGCTCTTTCCTCAACAAGTCGCCAAATTGGAGCCGCGATTGGTTTGGCTCTCGTTACAGCGTTACTCGCGCCCACTTTGCGCGGCATTGGCGAAACACGGCGTGCCGCTGATTTGAGCGGAACTTCTCTTGATTTAAACAATTTGAATCTCGGTGGATTTCATCAAGCTTGGTGGTTGGTAACAGTTGCGATGATTATTAATGCAATATCAATGCTGCTCTTGTTTAAACGTCCGACTGCGCAGCAGATGGATCTCTCAGGTGAAATCAACTAATTTCATACATCTGCAGTCTTGTTTATGAGTTGATAGAGCAGGTCACTCCCGTTCCGCCCATGCCACAGTAACCATTTGGATTTTTTCCTAAATACTGCTGATGCAATGATTCCGCATAAAAAAACTCACCCAACTCTGCAATCTCCGTCGAAATATCTGGATAACCAGCAGCCTTTAGTGACATCTCAAATTCCTGCCGTGACGCTTCACTCGCTGCTTGTTGCTGTTTATTAACCCAATAGATAGCGCTTCGATACTGAGTACCTTGGTCGTTTCCCTGTCGCATCCCTTGAGTGGGATTGTGATTCTCCCAAAAGACTTTGAGCATCTGATTAAAAGAGGTCTCGGCGGTCTGAAATGCCACAAGAACCACTTCCGTATGCGCCGTCATTCCACTGCACACTTCTTCATACGTCGGGTTTGAGGTGTAACCACCCGAGTATCCAACAGCAGTCGAGTACACACCGGGCGCCTGCCAAAACTTACGCTCCGCTCCCCAAAAACATCCCATTCCAAACACCGCGGTCTCAACACCGTCTGGCCATGGACCAGTCAAAGAGTGACCATTAATAAAATGTGTTTCTGGAATAGACATTTTTCTGTCAACGCGCCCAGGAAGCGCCTTTTCTGGGGTGACCATTTCGATTTCTCGCCGTCCGAACAACATGCCCCTAGATTAGGGCAACTCGGCGACTAATGAGTCGTTGAGTGTCAAGCAATCCGTCATGGCCTGGCATCATTCGCAAGCCCGCGCCAACTGCCCGTTGAGCACCGTCAGTGTCATCAATCTTGATGCAAAATTCTGCCACCTCGCTACAAGCCGTCAAAACCAACATCACTAAGCGCGTAGTGGTGCCATCTAGGTCAGGCCAACGATAATTAGTGGCTGCAAATGGTAAATCACGGACACCATCTAGGCACGACAGCACCTGATCGAGATTGTCTTGTTTTGCGCCTCGAAAAGATCCGAGTCGCTGCTGCAGAATCTCCGCATCTGATGTTACCGAAACAGAAAGTGGTAATTCATCAGAAAATGTAGGTCGCAACAAGTCGTGCGGATGTGTTCCTGGGCTGAGTTCTCCGAGTGCTCGTCGCACATCAGAAACAATTGTTGAAAATGTTGAGTCAGTTACACTTTGCTCCCACATTGCGGTGCGTGCGGCGGAGCGGCGAGAGCGTTGTCTATTCAGAACTAACCAGGTTGCCAGTTCTAGTGCCCGCGTTTTACGAAAATCGGCGCGGACGCCAAAACGATTTTCCACAAGTGGATAGCCAAACACCCGCACAACAATATCTTGATTAATTTCTGTCGGCCTCGCCTCGCCACTAAGGGTGAGCGGCTCTACTCTGTCAACTGCTGCATATAAAATCTGCAGAGATTTATTCTCCTTGATTGCTGACTCCAGACACTCATCCTCTGGATTCTCAGTGTTCAATACAGAACAACTATTTCTGTTTTCTGCACTTGTTTGAAGTAAGCCACTCAGAATGTCCTGTTCGTTTTCATCGAGAAGTACTGGCACCGTACCGACTACAAGATCGTGGCGTTGACTTTTCCGTCGTCGAGCAAGATCCTTGAGTACAAGAATTGCCAGCATTGGTGAAATAAATGTTTCGGCAGGAATAGATGCTTGCACCATTTCTGAGGGCTTATCTGATTCGTGTTGCACGGCGACGAGTGCCAACATGCCTGTCATCGCCACCATAAATCGTGGTCGTGGTGCATTAAGGGCACCATGCACCATGCCTTGTGTTGCATACAAAACATAGCGCAACACCTGAAATAGGACGATTGACCATAACAAGATGCATGCATACAGCAAAATCCCGGTGACGAGTGTTGCCGATAGCACTCCTAGGGCAAGATCATCTTGTGCATGCATTATCAGCATCCGGGGTGTTTGGACATGTCGCGAAAGAAAGAACGGAATGCCGAGCAATACTGTCCAGCACACCATGGCAATTAATTTTTTCACTAACCGACCACCGGTGTTGCCCGACGAGCAACGCTGATAGACCGGTTACCTACACCAAAAAGACTGAGTATTTTCATCGACACATTTCGTCGAACTTGAATCTCAATAAGTTCTTGCGAGGCGATCACCGTCCCATCAACGCCAGACAGGCGCAATACTGCTTCAGCCTGCACCCGCGCCGCAGACACATCAATTTGCGGGTTTCCGGACCTAATGTCGACGATCATCTGTGATCCAGCACGCGCTGCGTTTTCTGCAACATCTGCTATCTCCACATATCCGGCGATTACACGTCCACCATCAAATGCGAGGCCCCCAAGAGCCAAGAACATCGTCACGAGACACGCTACAAAGGCCGAAAGCGAACCTTGATCTGGATGGCTATCTGGCTGTATACACATCGACATACTCCGTGGACTCTGCACTTACGGTTTTTTCTTGTGCCCCGATCATGGTCAGACCACTTGAATTGACGATGCATTTGACTGTTACAGTCACCACCCAAAACGATTTTTGTAGGGACTTTTTAAAGTACACAACTGGTTTGATGCACTCTGTATTTGTTGCACCAAGATCACGAAATACGGCTGACTTGGCCTCATTTGACATTGCGGCGCTTGACACCATCGATGCTGCCCGAGCCCCAACATCAGCTGCATGCTGTACATGAAGTTGCGCTCCACTTGACCTACCTAAAAACAAAACGAATAAACCCAATAAAACAAGGACGGGTGTCAATAAAACAAGCTCCACTGTGACCGAACCACGTTGTTTGGCGTTCATCATCTGTCCTGCTCTGTTCGGAAGTCTTCGAGTGGGACTGTTGCAGTGCGTGCTACTTTTTGAGGCAAAAAAGGCACGACAGAAGGAACATTCAAAGTCACTGTCACGGCAACTGACTTTTTGTCACGTGACATTATCGGTGCACCATTAAGAGTTGCGCTGAGATCTTGAACGACTCTTTCGATTTCATTTGCGACGACTGCAAAATCTCGTGAGTTTTTTGCTCGCGCACCAACACGAGCTCCGGCATCAGCTGCAACACTTGCCACATGACCAAGATGCGATAACACCGCAAAATGTACACCGCACAGGAGACACATCAACACGACGGGCAAGGCGAGAACCATTTGTGTGGTGGTCTCGCCCTGCTCACGGTGTGATGAGTAACACCGTGATGCCATCAGGACAACTTCAGGGTGTTTGCCTTGTCGCGTACACGCGTCGTGATTGTGGCTCCGACCGTGATGGCAAGTGCAATAAGTGCCGCTGCCATCACAACCGTTGTTGCACTTACTTCACCTCGTTGTTTATCCTTTTCAGCCGAAGCCGTAAATTGGACCCAGTAATAGATCCACGTTTGCTTGATTGTTGACATTTGATATTTCCTTTCATTATTTGCGATTGTGCGCTACAGCACTCCGATAGTGCTGGCAAAGGCGGGGTATCCAACAAGCAAAATAAATCCGATAAATAGCATCACCATTGGTATTCCCATTTTTTCAGTGCTTTGTTGGGCCGAGTATTCAATGGTGGCCATCTGGCGTGCCCGAAGCGCTGATGCTTTTGCAACAAGTGATGTACGAACTCGTGATCCATGCTCTCCGGCTAACTGCACACTTTGGGCCACTTCAACGAGTGATGCCACCCCAAAATCATCACCTAATTCTCGGAATTGGTTCCAGAACGACAACCGTGACTGACGCGCCCGAGTTAAGGCCACTCGGAACAATTCAAAACACCATCCATCCCCTGCCTCGGCAGCAGCGAGAAGGGCGGTCTCCATGCCAGCACCCCCCGCTAATAAAACGTTGACAAGATCGAGATAGCCAGCCAAGGCAGACTCCATATCAAGCCGCCTTAGTTCAGCAGACTTTCGCAATCGGCGTGAGGGAGATGTCCCAAATGCGACAGCAGACCCCGTTACACCTGCAATCATCATCACAAGGGTCGGTGCATACCCACACCGACTTAATATAAATATGGCGATGATGCTTCCGGCGCATGCAGCCAGAGCTCGCGTAATCGCCTGCGTCACAATCTGCTCCTGTGTCACGCCGACAATTGCTAAATCTGCTTGATTGAGCGAAACAAGTTTCATGCAATTACCGATTCCCGTCGAGCAATAAAACGTGCAGTGCGTGGCATTTCGCCCAGCCGACGCAACATAACTAACGCGGCACTAAACACTGCCGTAATTGCTATCAACACCACTGCTCCCCGTCCTGATGCAAATGGAGCGAGGTATGGCCTATTAAAGATAAAGAGTCCGCCAACAAATATGACAACGACCCAAATCACAATTCGCACTGCACTCCTGATGCGCGCTCGTCCAACCCAAACCCGTAATTGTGCTTTGCTTTCTTCACGGGAACATTCACTCAAATGAGTGAGCAATGGACCAAGTTCCCGCGCTTGATGACGGGTTGCCGTAATCAACGCAGACACTACAAAATCGCAAGATGGATGATCTACATCTTCAGCAAAACGACGTAGTGCGTCTTCAAGACCTCCATAACGAAGTCCTGCCGCTAGGCGCCTAACGGCATCGGCTATCGGCAGGGGGGCGAGTTCCCCTGTCGCACTGATGGCCTGCTCTAGTCCGTGGGCGGCGGCAATGGTGTCGCGTAATTGTTCTGTCCAGGAAGCAATTGCTTCAGAAAGTCCTTGTTGGTTTGCCACTGATGATTTCTTTGACGAGACCCGAGAACTAGTGGGCCACTTGATGACTCTTCCTTTCAGCCCCGCACGAACGAGCAACAGCCCGATTCCAGCGAGTGCCCCCAACAAAGCTGCAACTACAACGACCATGTCTCCCTCGCCGTATCAACAAAACCATGCTCTCGCAAAAGAGCGATTGTCGATGCACGCAATGCTGCAAATGGTGCAACTGTCTCGGCGCGACTAAACACTTCATTAGAAATAATGCTCGAGCCGTCCGCATCAATAACTTCACGAATACTTGACACGCATCGATACTCATCAGTGACTTCAATGTGCACAACAAAATGCACGGAACTTGCCAACAGCAGGTTGACAGTTTCTGCTGGAATCCCCATTGATGCCATCGACACATATGCGACCAGTTTTGGAAAAACCGATCTGGCGCTATCTGCGTGCATCGTGCACATTGAGCCATTATTTCCCTGACTCATCGCCATCAACATCGGAAATGCTTCTGCCCCGCGAACCTCGCCCACCATCACACGGTCAGGGTCCATGCGAAGCGCCATTTTCGTGAGATCAGCCATCGTTATCTCTCCGTGGCCTTCGATGTTTGGTGGTCGAGCCTGAAGTGCGTCGTAATCGGGATGCAAGTCCTCAAACCGATCAAGGCCTAACTCATATGCGTCTTCAATCGTGACGAGTCGCTCACTCGATGGAATCTCATTGATTAGCGCTCGCAAGAGCGTTGTCTTGCCCGACCCCGTACCTCCGCAAATCACAATATTACGACGCGCACGCACCGCAGCAGCCAAAAATGATCGAACATCATTCGTCATCATTTTTCGTGAGCACAATTCTTGGAGGGAAGAAAATTCAAAACGATGGCGCCTGATAATGAGGGTAGGACGCATTGACACTTCCATCGCAGCAAATAATCGTGATCCATCGGGTAACTGAAGGTTCAGTTCCGGATTAGCAGGATCGAATCTACGCTCTGTTTTCCCAAGGCGGGTGGCTGCATGCCTTATGAGGTCGATTAGTTCTTCATCGCTGTCAACTATTGGGTCGCACTCGCGCCGAGTACCGTCACGATATTTGACCCAAACTCTTGCACATCCCCGCACATGGATATCACTTATTTCATCATCATCAAGCAACGCCTCGAGACGGCCCAGCCCCAGCACACGGGCAATGGCTTCATCAATAATTCCATGCTCTTCACTCTCTGTGAAGGCACTTGAAATCGCTGCAGGGTCTAAATCACTGCGCCGCTTAGCAATTTCAGATGCTGCAGTCATGCGCGCCAAATGACGTTCGTCAATCTCGGTAGGCGGGGGCTGCAATAGGGAGTCCCGTTCCAACCGATCATCTGCCAAAGCGCTACCAATGGTCTTTGAGAGTTCGGATAAAAGACGAGCACGCACTACGGGGATCTCTGCTTTTGAAAAAATCATGACGGCACCGCCACGATTGACAAATGCACAGGGCCAGAAGAAGCGATTTGTTCCGCTAGCGAAACACTTCCGCGCAAAGTCACCACAGTGTTTTGTTGCACATCACTGACCAAAGTGATGTCGTGAACCACCACAACTTCTGGGAGTATTTTCACGGAACCACCAGAGCCATCGGTTGCCGGCGTGACAACAATGCGCACCGCATTGCCAACACTCAATCGTGGTGGGAAAGATCCATGGTTGAGCGACACCGCAGTTAGTGCCTCTTGGGATTTCAGGGACATATCTATGCGCGAGACCGCGGATTGTGGCAGAGGACCTGATTGCGTCAATGTCTGAGACATCACCTGCCCCACTACTTCTTTTGCTTGATTCACAGAGAAATAGAGTTGTGCGACTCCCACGGGCACACTTGTAGCTACCAACTCACTGGCATCAATGACGTGTCCGACCTGCATGGGAACCTTTGTCGCCACAACTGCCACAGATTCTTTGCCGTTTACTGCAAAAACCACGAACAAAACCACAGCAGTCACAATCACCACGATTCCGATAACGATTTCGGAGATTTCAAATTGACCCCGCTGAAACCGTGCCACAGACCTCTTTGCCATTTCTCCCCCGATCCCACTTCTTTGTTCCTCTGATGTGTGGGGGGGCAACATACAAATGGCGAACAGGGTTTACAAGTCACCCTGTTTTGTGAAGGTCGGCTCAAAG
>SXGS01264044.1_pt1 | contig 66229 bp, 48 predicted proteins | sample 3174681 | NCBI WGS metagenome assembly SXGS01 (sample SAMN11356861, study PRJNA531348) | freshwater metagenome | isolation source: freshwater sample F1-80 | place: China: Fuxian Lake, Yuxi | collected 2017-12-25
CGACGTGCACACCCACTACGACGGCCAGGCCACTTGGGATCCGGTGCTTGCGCCGTCGAGCTGGCACGGCGTGACGACGCTGGTCATGGGCAATTGTGGCGTGGGCTTCGCGCCGGTGCGGCCCGACCAGAGAGACTTCCTGATCGAACTCATGGAGGGAGTCGAGGATATTCCCGGCACGGCATTGAGCGAAGGCATCGACTGGCAGTGGGAGTCCTTCCCGGAATACCTCGACGTGCTCGAACGCATGCCGCGCACGGTGGACATCGCCGCGATGGTTCCGCACTGCGCGCTGCGCGCCTACGTGCTGGGCGAGCGAGCCCACGACAACGAGATCCCTGATGCCGCGGTCGAGGAGATGGCGCGCCTCACCGAGGAGGCGCTTGCCGCGGGCGCGGTCGGCTTCTCGACCTCGCGCACGATTCTGCACCGTTCGCGGCACGGCCTCGTGCCAGGCACGGCGTCGAGCGCTGGCGAGATGCTCGGGATCGGCCGGGCGCTCGGGCGCGTGCCGGGGCCGCGCATGTTCGAGATGATCACCGACTCGCTCGGCCGTGAGCCCGATCTCTCGTGGATGCGAAAGCTGGCGCGGGAGAGCGGCTGCACCATCACGTTCGCGATCGCGCAGCAGCCCCATGATCCACTCGCCTACCGCAGGTCGCTGGCCACCGCGGCCGAGCTGACCGCCCTCGGCGAGCGCATCGTGCCGCAGGTAGCGTGCCGGCCGACGGGGATGCTCTTCGGCTTGCAGAGCACGAGTCACCCCTTTGTTGCGCACCCGTCCTACCAGGAGATCGCGTCCCTGACTCTTCCCGAGCGCGTGGCGCGGCTCTCTGAGCCGACACTTCGAGCGCGACTGCTGGCCGAGGAGACGCGCCTCGTGAACCCGGTATCGCGCGCTCTCTTGTCGAACTTCGCCCAGATGTACCCGCTGGGCGATCCGCCGGTCTACGAGCCCGAGCCCGAGACGAGTATTGCCGCGCAAGCCCGTCGCAGTGGGCGCCGACCGGAAGAAATTGCGCTCGACCATCTTCTCGAGAACGAGGGCCGCGCCTTTCTCTTTGCGCCGTTGCTCAACTACGTCGACGGCAACCTCGATGCCGTGGGCGAGATGATGACGCACCCGGCCACTGTGCTCGGGCTCTCGGATGGGGGCGCGCATTGTGGCTTGATCTGTGATGCCGGGATGCCGACCTGGATGCTGGCCTGGTGGGGACGCGACCGCGAGCGCGGCGCACGCATCGACGTCGAGACGCTGGTGCGCCTCCAAACGAGCCGCACGGCCGAGGTCTTCGGCTTCGCGGACCGGGGCCGGCTCGTGCCGGGCCTGCGGGCCGACCTCAACGTGATCGATTTCGCGGAACTGGGCGTCGCGGCCCCCGAGATGATCTTCGACCTGCCCGCCTCGGGCCGTCGTCTCGTGCAGCGCGCCCACGGCTACCGCGCGACCGTGGTCGCGGGCGAAGTCAGTTTCGAGGACGGCGAGCCGACCGGCGCCCGCCCCGGCCGACTGGTCCGCGCCGGCACGGCCTGAGCGGCTCGTCCGAGTCGATTCCTGCGCGGTCCCGATATCGTAACTTGCAAGACTGCACCGACTCGACCAACGTGCCTGCCCATGAGTCGACGGGTCGAGGAGTTGTTTTCGCAACTGACACTCGAGGAGCGCTGCGCGTTGATGGCGGGGCGCGATCTCTGGCACACCGTGCCGATCGAGCGGCTCGGGATCCCGGCGCTCAAGGTGAGCGACGGTCCAAATGGGGCGCGCGGCGAATCGCATTCGGGCCAGACCTCGGTGTGTACGCCCTGCGGCACGGCACTCGGCGCCAGCTTCGACCCGGAGCTGGTGCGGCGCGTCGGCGAGATGCTGGGTGCCGAGGCGCTCACCAAGGGTGCTCGCGTCCTGTTGGCGCCCACCGTCAACCTGCACCGCTCGCCACTCGCCGGGCGCAATTTCGAGTGCATGTCCGAGGATCCCGAGCTGACGGCCCGCCTGGCCGTGGCTTACGTCGAGGGGGTGCAATCGCATCGCGTTGCCGCGTGCATCAAGCATTTCGTGTGCAACGACTCGGAGTTCGAGCGCCACTCGATCAGCTCGGAGGTTGCCGAGCGGCCGCTGCGTGAACTCTACCTCCGCCCCTTCGAGGTCGCCGTCAAACAGGCGGGCGTGCGATGCGTGATGAGCGCCTACAACCGGATCAACGGCATCCACGCCGCCGATCACCAGGAGCTGCTCGATCGGATCTTGCGCCGCGAGTGGGGTTTCGGCGGGCTCGTGATCTCGGACTGGTTCGGGATGCACACGACCGCCGAGGCGGCGATCGCCGGCCTCGATCTCGAGATGCCCGGCCCGACGCGCCACCGCGGTGAGAAGCTGGCCTCCGCGGTGCGCTCGGGCGCCGTGGACGAGGAGCTCGTCAACGCGTCGGCCCGCCGCGTGCTGGATCTGCTCGAATGGAGCGGCGCCCTCGACGAAGGTTCGCCCGCACGCGAGCGCAGCGAGAACCTGGCCGAGCACCGTGCACTCGCGCGCGCGGCGGCAGTGGGCAGTGCTGTGCTGCTGCACAACCGCGACTCGGCTCTGCCGCTCGATCCGACTCGCCTGAAGCGGCTTGCCGTGATTGGCACTCTTGCCGAGACGCCGTCGTTTCAGGGTGGCGGCAGCGCCCAGGTCAGCCCGCACACTCTCTCGATTCCGCTCGACGAGCTGCGTGAGCGTCTCGGCGATCGCGTCGAGGTCGGTTTCGAGCGGGGCACGCTCATCCATCGCACGACGCCGCCGATCACCCGCGCGGTGCTGGCCGATGAAACCGGTGCGGCCCGCGGCCACGCCCAGATCGAACTTTTTGCCGGCCGCGAACCCACGGGCACCCCGGCCCACGTCCGTGAGCTGCCCTGGTTGCGCGAGCAATGGCTCGGCGCGCCGGCGCCCGACCTCGTCGCGGGTGACTTCTCGGCGCGGGTCCGGGCCCGGCTGGTCGTCGCCGAGAGCGGCCGCCACACGCTCGCGCTGACCTGCGTCGGGCCGGGCCGCGTCCGGCTCGACGGCAAGCTGGTGATCGACGGCTGGGACCAGGAAAAGCGCCAGCCCGGCGAGACCTTCTTTGGTTTTGGCTGTGCCGAGCTGTGTGCCGAGGTTGAACTCGTAGCGGGACGCCCGGTCGATCTCGAGTTCGAGTACGCCTGCTGGCAGGGCCTTGGGGTCGCCGGCTTCGTGCTCGGACTGCTGCCCCCGGTGCGCGCTGACCTCGCCGAGCGGGCGGTTGCACTGGCGGCGGCGAGTGATGCCGCGGTGGTGTTTGTCGGCACGAATCTCGATTGGGAGACCGAGGGCCGCGACCGTGATTCGATGGCGTTACCCGGCGAGCAGGTCGCGCTGATCGAGGCCGTCACGGCGGCGAACCCGCGCACGGTCGTCGTGATCAATGCCGGGTCCCCGGTCTTGACGGACTGGGTCGAGCGCACGGCGGCTACACTGGTGACGTGGTTCCCCGGCCAGGAGGCCGGTGGTGCGATCGCCGATCTGCTGCTCGGCGTGGCCGATCCCGGCGGGCGTCTGCCTCAGACCTGGCCGCGGCACTACGAAGACAATCCAGCTTTTGGAAACTACCCCGGCGAGTTCGGCAAGGTGCACTACGGCGAGGGGCTCCTGATCGGCTACCGCTGGTACGAGGCGCGTGGTATCGCGCCGGCCTTCCCCTTCGGCCACGGGCTTTCTTATACGACCTTCGAGTACGGCGCGGTCGAGGTCTCGCCGCACGCGCTTGGGCACGACGCCACCCTCGAGGTGGCGGTGTCGCTCCGCAACACGGGCGCGCGAGCCGGCTCCGAAGTGGTGCAGGTCTATGCGCGGGCGCTCGATGCCAAGGTGCAACGGCCGCCGCGCGACCTGGTGGCCTTTGCCAAGGTGATGCTCGCGCCGGGAGAGAGCCGTCGCGTTCGCGTCGAGATCCAGCGGGAGGCGTTCCGGCACTGGGATCCGTTGCGGCGGGACTGGTGTGTTGACGGCGGTCGGTTCGAAATCGTGGTCGGCCGCTCGGCCGTTGACCAGCGCGGGGCCGTCGTCGTCCAGATCGATCCCTGACGAGACTCCGGCGGCGACGTCGAGGCCTTGGATTGTGCGGCGATGGCGTGTCGCGCGTGCATGCATGGCGACGTGGGACCGGGTCCCCTCGGGCGGGACCACCACCGCGTCGCGGGCGCGGTTCGCCGCCGGCCGTTAAGGGGGATCGGTATGAAGGCTCGCGGCGTCCACCACGTTTCGATCAACGTCGTCGATCTCGCAGAGGCACTCCCCTTCTACGTCGAGATCCTCGGCTTCGAGCCGCTCCCGCGTCCCGATTTTGGGTTCCCCGGGGCGTGGCTCGCGATCGGCGGGCCGGGCGGTCAGCAACTCCACCTCATCGCGACCGGCGAGCGCCACGTCGCACACGGCGAGCATTTCGCGGTCGCGGTCGATGGGATTGACGAGATCTGTGCCGAGCTGCGCGCGCGCGGGGTCCAGGTCAGCGACCCGATGGCGTTGCCCGGTGCGGGACGACAGGCCTTCCTGCAGGACCCCTCGGGTAACGTGATCGAATTGAACGAACCCCGCTCCTGAGTCGGCAGAGCCGGCTCGGGATCAGGCCGGGGTGAAGGGCTGCGCGATTTCGGCGAGCCGTCCGTGGGCCAGCAGTCCGTCGAGCGCGTCGGCGAGGTGGCGGGTTGCGTCGAGTACGGCTCGCCAGGCGGTGATGCGTTCGGCCGTGGGCAGGGTCTGGAAGTCGTCACGGTCGGGCACCTTGCCGCCCGGCAAGGTGGCGACGAAAGCCGCCGAGGGCGCGACCAGAAGGACATCGTCAAGATCGCCTATCGCCGGGCGCCGCCAGCGCAGCGCCTTGTCGAACCAGCCCGGCGTGATGCGGTCGAAGAAGTGCGGGTAGAGGGTGAGGCCCGGCGGGCGCTCGAAGCAGAAGTCGAAATGATAGTCGACGATTCCCCCATCACGGTAGAGGCCCGGGGGCGCGGCGGGTGGCATTCGCACCGCCTTCATGACCAGAGGGATCGAGCCACTGGCGAGGATCGCGTCGGGTACTGACTCTACCGGGAGGGGCAGGACCTTTGTCGCGAAACCGTGGAACCCGAACGCGCAGGCGTGGCCTGTGTGGAACACGACTCGCTGGAAGAAGTTCCCGACGAGAGGCCGCGCGAACACGTTGGCCAGAGCGGCGCCGCCAATGCCGAGGGCAAGGGGTACGCGTCGGTCGGTGGCGACCGGCCAGCGACTCCTTGCCGTGACAACATGGCTCCGCAGCAGCGGGTGTGTCGCGATGGCGCGCGCGCCGTCGGCGGCGAGCAGATGGCCGAGGATGTCGCGGCTCACGCGCGAGATGCAGGCCGCCGTGGGTTGTCCCGTGTAGCTCTGCGCGACGTAGGCCTCCTCGAAGCGCTCGAATGCCGCCACCGGATCGGTCTGGGCGAAGCAGGCATGTCGCCAGGTGCCGATGGATGAACCGAGTAGATGGAGCGGCGCGTCGCGGCCGGCGACGAGCCAGTGCGCCCAGACGCGATCCATGGCGGCAAGCACGAGCCACTTCGGGCCGCCCGAGGCGCCGACCAGGGTCCCGATATCGTTGGGGGTCAAGCCACGTTCACGCAGATGGGCGAGCGCCCGGTGGCCGGCGCGGATGACCAGAGGAGAATCCATCATCAACCGGGGAGCCGTCACCAGACACGTCGGCCCGGCGCAAGTCGCCTCGGGCTGGGGATCGGAAGATCGACCCGCGCGAGGCCGGGAGATTGTCGTGGCATCTCGGTGCATCGCGGCTGGCCCGGTCGTCTCGGGCGGGCCGTCGACGCGCGGCGGGCGCGGCACCTTGGTGCCCGGTGGCCCGTGCAGGGGAGCATCTCTTTGCGCTTGCCTCGTTCGGGGCGAAGCCAGCCTGCCGTGAGCGATGCCTGGCGCTGCTGGAAGGGGCCGATCCGGGAGCCGGGGAAGGGTCACCGCGACAGGCGAGTGAGGTCAAGCAGCCGCGTCGGCGAGGGCATGGGCGAGGGCGTCGAGGCCGTCGAGTTCGGGCGCCGTCTCGATGAGTTCCAGATAAAGCGCTTCGGCTTCGGGGAGGGCGCCGCGGCGCAATTGAATGCCGGCGAGAGCAAAGCGCGTCGCGTGGTCATCACCGCGCACGCGCAGGTGGTCGGCGAGATGCTCGGCGAGCGTATCCCAGCGCTCCAGCACCACGCCGGCGCGCAGCAGCCAGTGCACGATCGCGGGATCGCCGGGCGTGCCGGCAGCCAGCGTGGCGAGTGTGTCCCACGCCTCCTCGGCGCGGTTTGCGCCCAGCGTCGCCATGCCGAAGCCCAGCCGCGCGCGACGCTCGTCGCCACCGAGCGAGGTCGCGCGCGCGAAGGCATCGGCTGCTCGTGGGTAGTCAAGTTCCTGGATGGAGAGAACGCCCTCGGTGAGCCAGAACTCGGCGTTCTCCGAGGATTGCGCGAGGGCGCGGTCGAGGCAGGTACGCGCCTCGGCGAGCTGATTCGCGGCCAGTGCCAGCCGTGCACTCGCGAGTTCGGCGTCGCCGGTCGGGGCACTCGCTCCGGGTACGGTCAGCGCGGCTTGCTCGACGATTTCTGTAGGCGTGCCCGCCGCGGCAGCGATGCTCGGGCGAGGCTGCGCGAGGCGTGCCCGCATGTTCTCCAGATAACGGACCTGTGCCTCGCGCACGCCGGGCAGACGCTCGGCTTCCGCTGTGTAGCGTGCGTGGAGCCGCTCGCAGGTGTGAATGAAGTCCTCCTGGCGGGAACTCGTGGTCGAGCTGCCGTCGTCGCGCCACGAGATGTTGGCCGACAGGTGCGCCAGGTGGTGGAAGGTGTAGCGCGCCGAGAGTCGAAGCCAGAGTTCCCAGTCCTCGTGGGTCGAGAACCCGGGGTCGAAGCCGCCCAGCTCGGCAAGAGCGTCGCGGTGCACGAGGGCGCACAGGATCGGGATATAATTGCCGACGAGAAGCTGGGCGCGGTCGAAGTTTCGGAGCGCCATCACCTCTTCGCCGGCCGCCGTGTAGCCGCTCGGCCCGGCACCGGGTCGCTCGAACACCGCGCGTGCATCGGAGTAGACGACCCGGCCACCCGTGCGCTCCGCATGTTCGACCAGGGCGGCGAGGTGGTCGTCCTGCCACCAGTCATCGTCGTCGAGGAAGGCAACCCATGTGCCGCGCGCCAGCGCCAGCCCGGCATTGCGCGCCGCCGAACGCTCGCGTGGGGCAGGCAAGCGAAGCGAAACGATCCGCTCTGCGGCATCACAAGCGAGCAGACGATCCTCGACCGGCGCCCCGCCGTCGTTGATGACGATCACCTCGACCGCGACGTCGCGTTGCGCCAGCGCGCTGCGCACGGCGCGCTCCAGCCAGAATGGACGGTCGCGTGTTGGAATGACGACCGAGACCAGCGGTGCTGCATCTGCGGCCGGGTTCGGACGAACGGCAGTTGCGTGAGTGGGCGCCGCCGCCCGCGCCGCGCCGGGGGGCGCTGTGGCGGGTGCGGGCGGCGACGCCGCGGCGGGAGCGCGCACCCGACCGTGTCGGGGTGCTCCCGCGGAGACGAAATACGACGAACGTGGCTCGGGGCGCGGACCCCAGGCCTCGCGCCAGTGGCGCAGGCGCGCTCGCTCCGACTCCTCGAAGCAGAGCTTCTGGTTCCTGTACTCGTTGCCCTTCATGTTTTGCAGATACAGGCCGAGCAACTCGGGGACGTGCACGAGGTGATGCCCGGCCGCGGCGGCGCGCAGCCACATCTCGTAGTCGCCGGCGACGAGCATTTCCTCGTCGAAACCGCCGTGCCATTCGTGCAGCTCGCGGCGGTAGAGCGGCTGCGGTCCGATGATGCAGCAATCGAAGAGTGTTCGGCGATCGTACTCGGGCCAGAGAAACCAGCCGATCACGTCGGCCTCGACGAAGCTCTGGTTCTCGGTGCTGGTGACGGCACTGTCGGCGAAGGCAAGCAGGGCGTCGGGAGTGGCCTCGAGCGTTGCCACGAGTCGCTCGAAGCAGCGCGGATGGTGCCGATCGTCGGTCGCCGCGGGCGTGACGTAACGGCCACGCGAGTGGCGAAAGGCACGGTTCACCGAGCAGTGTGCATTCTCGCGTGCGTCAGTCCTGACGTAGACGATGTTGTCGAAGCGTTTCTGCCAGGCGCGCACGATCTCGCCCTCGCGCTCGGGCGAGTGGGCATCGACGATCACGATCTCCATGCGATCGCGGATCGACTGCCCCTCGAGATCGTCGAGCAGGCCCTCCATGAAGCGCTCCGCACAAAAGGTCGAGACCAGGGCGGAGACGAGGATGTCCCCGCTGCCGTCGGGTCCAGGCCTGTCCTCAGGAAGCACGGCGCAGCTCCTCGGGTTGCGCGGCCGCCTCCTGGTCGCGGAGCCACGCGAGCGTCCCCGCGAGCCCTTCGCGCAACGAGGTTCGAGCGGCGAAGCCGAGCACATCGCGCGCGCGTTCGACCTCGAGGAGTCGGACCGGAATCGTGCTCGGCTTGGTCGGATCGAAGCACACCCGGGCATCGGGCCGGCCATCGATGTCGAGGAGGGTCGCGACAATTTCGCGCACCGAGACACCGTGCCCCGAGGCGATGTTCACGGCCAGATGCGGCGCCTCTGTCCGGGCTGCGAGCAGGAGTCCATCGAGAAAGTCCTCGATGTAGATCAGATCACGCACATCATCGCCCGTGCCCCAGACCTCCAGCGGGCAGAATCGTAGAGCGACCTTGCGGATCAATGCCGCGGTGACGTGCGAGGTCGCGGGATCGAATTTATCGCCCGGACCGTAGACGTTCGAGGGGCGCACGATCACCGTACTCATGGGCGGCCGCGCACGGCGCGCCCACATCTCGCAGAGTTGCTCGGTGAAGCGCTTCATGCTCGCGACCGGGAAGTAGACGGGGTGCGGCGGCCCGGCGTGCATTTCGTCCTCGCCCACCGGCCTCGATCCCGTGTCGGGGTACGCTGCACCGCTCGAGAGGAACACGAAGCGTTCGATGCCCGCGTGATAGCAGGCCTCCAGCAGGGAGGTGTTCATCAGTACGTTGGGTGTGACGTGGACGAGCGGTCGCGACACGATCACGGCCGCACCCGAGGTTACGGCGGCGCAGTGGATGACCACGTCGCAGTCTGCGACCGCACGCGCGCAGTCATCGATCCGGGTCAAGTCGGCACCGATCAACTCGAGTTGGGGATGGATGATCTCGATCGAACGCTCGTGAACCGTCGTCCGCACACGGTGGCCCGAGGCGAGGAGCCGGCGGAGCAGCGCTCCGCCGAGGAATCCCGCACCACCGGTGACGAGAATAATTTTCTTTTCGAGATTCATGATGCTGTCCATGTGATGCGGCACCCGGCCGCGTTCGGCTCGCCTCGTGCGCTCATGCCGCGAGGCCCGCATCTCGTTGGGAGACGATCGGGTCCCGCACGGGCCACCAGATGCCGAGATCGGGGTCGTTCCACAGCAGCGTGAATTGCCCGGCGCGGTCGTACTCGGTCGATTGTTTGTAGTGAAAGATCGCGGTCTCGCTCAGCACGACGTGGCCGTTGCCGAAGCGCGGCGGCACGAGCACCTGCATGCGGTTCTGGTCCGAGAGGGTGAAACCCTCCCACTGCCGGTACTGGGGCGAGGCGGGATCGTAGTTGACGACGACCAGATAGAACTTGCCATGCAGGCAACTGATGAGCTTCCACGTCTTCTGATCGCCGTGAACCCCGCGCAGAACATTGCGGTGCGAAACCGAAATATCGTCCTGTACGAAGTCGAGGTCGATCCCCGAGGCCCGATAGATCCGCCGGTTGTAGGTCTCGACGTAGGCACCGCGGAAGTCCTCGAAGATGGTGGGCGGGGTGATCAGGTGAACACCCCGGAGTCGTGTCTCGCGGATCTCCATCACGCACACTCCCGGAAATAATCCTGCTTGCCGAGATGCTCGCCCTGGTGAGCGACAAACCAGCGCCAGGTGCGCTCGAGCCCCTCGCGCAACGGGGTCATCGCGACGTGACCGAGCCGCTCGCGCGCCCGCGTCACGTCCATGAGCCGGCACGGAAACCCGGCGGGTTTCGAGGGGTCGAATTCGAAGCGAAACGGCACGATTTGCGCGAGCGTCTCGACCAACTCGCGCACCGAGACACCCGTGCCGGTGCCGAGGTTGATCGGCTCGCCATCGGTGCCGAAGTGGAGCGCGCGGATCACGCCGTCGGCGATGTCGCCGGCCCAGGCGAACTCGCGGATGGCGCTGCCGTCGCCCCATACCACGAGCGGGTCCTCCCCGGCGGCGATGCGGGCCATGAGGGCCGGGATCACCATCGCGCTTGCCGGGTCGAAATTGTCACCGATGCCGTAGACGTTGGTGAGTCGCACGATCGACCAGCCATCGAGTCCGTATTGCCGACGGTAGGCCCGGATCTGCAGCTCGCCCATGCGCTTGGCCCAGCCGGGAAAGGTATCCATCGGCTCACCCGCCCAGGCCTCGTCCTCGACGAAGCGCTCGCGGCTCGGGTAGGCACCGATCGAGCTCGTGTAGACGAGCTTCTCGACTCCGGCGCGGCGCGCGGCTTCGAGCAGCGTGGTGTTCAGCAGCAGCAGCGGCACGAAGAAGCTCGCCGGGCGCGCGGTGGTCACCGCGACCGAGCCCTTGATGCCCGCGACGTGGAAGACCAACTCGCAGCCGGCGACGGCCTCGGCGCAGGCGCGCGCGTCGGTCAAGTCGGCGCGGACATACTCCGCCGCCGGGTTCGGGCGCACATCGTCGAGGGAAGCCACACGCACGCGGCAGTCGGCGGCGATCAGTCGGTCGACCACCTCGCGGCCGACCATGCCAGTGCCGCCGGTCACCAGAGCACGTTTGCCGCGCAAAGCATCGACGATCATCGAATCGAGCATGAGAGGATCACTCCACCACAAGGAAGGAGACGCGCGAGCAATAGGACGGACGCTGGAGCCGCACGTTGCCGAGACCGAAGGTCTCCATCAGGGCGAGTGTCTCGCCCGGCGAATCAGGGTCGTTGAGCTCGTCGAACGCGAGCACGCTGCCGCGCACGAGTCGTGGCCGCAGGATTTCGAGGCAGTGTCGCGTCGGCTCGTAGAGATCGAAATCGAAATAGGCGAGCGCGACGATCGTCTCCGGGCGTTCCACGAGGTAAGCCGGTAGCTCCCGGGTTGCGTCGCCCGCTCGAATCTCGAACTTCTCGATGTGCGCGAGCGGGGCCAGACTCTCCTGCGTGCGCAGGACCTCGCGCAGGAAGTCGGCGTAGCCGGGCGTCACGGCAAGGTTGCCGAGCTTCATCAATCCGGCTGTGCCATCGGCCGCGGAGAGTTCGGGGAAACCCTCGAAGGTGTCGAAGGCGACGATCCGACGGTGGCGGTTGAAGGGATCGTGGATGCCGCGCAGTGCTGCAAAGAGAGCGGCGTTCTGCCCCCAGCGCGTGCCCAACTCCAGCACCACGCCCTGTACGCCGACGATGCGCCGGAAGAGCTCGTCCATGAAGAGAAGGCGCGCGAGGTTCTTCGATTCGAGGAAGAGACCCAGGTTGGAGAGGAGCTGGTCGCCGGGAATCGGTGCCGCGTGCAGCAGCGAGAGCAGGTGCTCGCGGGCATCGCGTTCGCCGGTGCTGGCCCAGGTCCCGATGCCGTAGCGCTCCTCCTCGCGAGCCCGCGGGAAGGGCGAACGGGCGCCGGACAAGGCGGCGCTGCGCACGCGCGTGCGACCGCGCGTGGCCGGGCGCTCGTTGGGCGCGGTAGCGGCGGGATTCATGCGGCCTCCTCGAATCCAGGGGTCTCGACAATCGCCGTAATCGGACGTCGCCCCTGCCAGGCGATGACCCACGCCCAGTAGCGCACGCGACCTTCGATCAGGCGGTAGCCGGTCATCGTCGCACCGCTGGCGAGTGGCTCGACACGCACGGGTTTCAACAACTCGCCGGCGGCGATGCGCTCGGCGAGTTCGCTCGGACCGGGCACCAGGCCGAGCCCGTTGGCGCGGGCCTGCTCGAGCGTGGTGTAGGTCGGGTGAGCAGGGTCATCGTCTTGCACCACGATCCGCGCCGGATCGATCTCCTCGACATGCGGCGCGAAGGCGAGCGCCAGCTCCTCGCGATCCTCGGGGCCGAGCGCCAGCTCCCCCGCGGCCGCATTTTGTCGGATATGTTTTTCGGACGAAGCCCTGGGGATCGGGATCACCCCCGACTCAGCGGCGAGCCAGGCCAGCGCGACCGTGGCCGGGCTCACCTCGAGCCGGCGTGCGAGCCGGGCCAGCGTGGCCGACCCGTGTCCCCTTGCGACGACGCGGCCCCGGCCGAGTGGGCTGTAGGCGAGGAGCGCCAGGCCGTGTTCCTGGCAGAGCGGCAGGGTGTCGGTCGCGGCCGTTCGTTGCGCCAGCGAGAACTCCTGCTGTACCGCGACGAGATGCGGTGCAGCCTCTCCTCTGCGGGCCGCGCCGAGCTGTTCGGTGGTGCAGTTGCCGAGCCCGAGAGCTCTGACGAGGCCGCGCTCGACCAGCCGGACCATCGCGCCCAGCGTCTCGGCGAGCGGGATCGTCGGGTGTGGCCAGTGGATCTGCAGCAGGTCGATGGCATCTGTGTGCAAGCGCCGGAGGCTGCTCTCGACCGACGCCACCAGCTGGTCCGGCGCGGAGCATTCCGGAGGGAACTTGGTTGCGACAACAAAGCGATCGCGCGCCTCGCCGAGAGCGCGACCGAGCGCGGCCTCGGCCAGCCCGTATTCGTAGCTTGGAGCCGTATCGACCAGCGTCATGCCCAGATCAGCGCCGAGGCGCAGGAGCCCGACCGCCTGGCGCAGGCTGCCCGCGCTGGCGCAGAACTCCAGCGCCGTGCCCTGGCCGATGACACCGACGACGATCCCGCCACCGGCCGCCGTGAGCCGCACCTGTTTCATGCCACCCTCCGGCTCGTGTCGATCGCCGCACGGCGTGCAGGACGGAGTCCGCCCCGTCGCACCAGAGTCAGCAGATCGAGCACCGCGTGCGCGATGCCCGTGGCGCCGATGCCGTAATCCTGCTCGGCACGCTCGCGCGTGGTCACGCCGAGGAGGAGCCGATCGGCGAGCGCCAGCGCGCGGAAGCGCGGCGGTCGGGCCAACTCGGCGATTCGTTCGGCGAGAAGACTTGCCAGTCCGCCCGTGCGCGCGTGCTCTTCGACCGAGACCACGACCGGTGTCTCGGCGAGAACTCCGGTGAGCAGACCCTCGTCGATGGGTGCCAGTCGAAAGAGATCGACCACCCGCGCCGAGATGCCCTCGCGCGCGAGCTGGCTCGCGGCCTCGAGCGCGCGATGGACCGAAGCGCCGGTCGCGACGATGGTCGCGTCAGAGCCGGCGCGCAGGCTCGCCAGCCCCATGTCGATGTGGGTATGCGCCAGATCGTGCGCCGGCTCGGGCGCCTCCTTGTCGAGGCGCACGATCGCCGGGCCGCCGTCACGGTAGGCCGCGAGCACCGCCGCTTCCGCGATCCGCGCGTCGCAGGGGTTCCAGATCGCCATGCCCGGCAGCGCGCGCAGCGGGCCCAGATCGTGGATGCCGTGATGGGTCGGGCCGTCGACGCCGTAGGACAGGCCCGCGCCGGAAGCGATGCCGATCACCGGCAGCGCGCGGGTGCAGACGTCAAGGCGAAGCTGCTCGTAGCAGCGGGCCGTCATGTGCGAGAGGATGCCCCAGGTGAAAACCGTCCGGCCGCTCAGCGCCAGTCCGGCGGCGACCGAGATCAGGTTCTGCTCGGCGATACCGGCATTGACGACGCGGTCTGGATAACGGGCACAGAGTTCGTCGACGCCGAGCGCGCCCATGTCGTTGGTGAGCAGCATGGCGCGCGCGTTGGCCGCGAAGACCGTTCCGATCGCACGGAACGCGGCGTCGCGTGGATCGCGGCTGTCCAGACTCATGGTGCTACCTCCGGTGGAACTCCGGGCGAGTCCGAAAATGTGGTGAGGAAGGCAGCGGCAGGACCCCCGCCGAGTTCGGCCCGGGCAAGCTCGATCTCCTCGTCGCGTGGCAGACGGTGGTGCCAGAGCGGCGAATCCTCCATGAAGGACACGCCACGACCCTTGACGGTGTCGGCGAGCAGGACCAGTGGCTGGCCGAAGCAGCGCTGGCGCACGTCCGAGAGCGTGCCCAGCAGCGCGGGGAAGGAGTGGCCGTTCAGTTCGCGCACCTCGAAGCCGGCCGATTCCCAGCGCGCTCGCGTGGTGGCATGACTCATCACGTCGGCCGTGCGGGCCGTCGATCCGAGCCGGTTGCGATCGACGATCGCCACCAGATGATCGAGGCCGTGCTGTGCGGCGAAGCAGGCGGCCTCGGCGACCGAGCCCTCCTGACACTCGCCATCACCGAGCAGCACCACCGTGAGCGCATCGCTGCGGTCGCGCCGTGCGGCGAGTGCGAGACCGGCGCCCACACCGAGGCCGTGACCGAGCGATCCCGAAACGATCTCGACTCCGGGGATGAGCGGATCGGGATGGCCGGGGAGAAAGCCGTCGGGCTGCACGAAGCGCGCCAGCGCGTTACGTGGGAAGAAACCCCGATCGGCGAGGATGGCGTAGAGCGTGAGGCAGCCGTGCCCCTTGCTGAGCAGGAAGCGGTCGCGGCCGGCCCAGAGCGGTTCGCTGGGCCGGTGGCGCAGCACTCCGCCGTGGTAGAGCGCTACCCCGATTTCGACCCATGACCAGGCCGGCGCGAGGTGGCCCTTGCCGCCGGCAAGCGCCATTTCGAGGGCGGCACGGCGCACCCATGCCGCGGTGGCGTCGAGACTGCGACGTCCGCTGGCGACCGTCGCTGGCGACCACGCGATCACGACCGGCTCCCGACCGAGCGCACACGCACGCCGGTTTCGTCTTCACCCTCGCGCCGGGCCGGGCGCGGGGCGCGTGCCGGACGTGTCGCGAGGGGCCGACGCAACTCGGGGGCGTCGAGCCAGGGCGCGCGCGAGCCGTAATGCAATACCCGCCCGCCTTCGCTCTCGAAGCGGAAAGGGACGTGCAGGAAGTTTTCGAGAGCGCGCCGCACGGCCGGCTGGCGTCTCTCGGGAACGTAGAAAACCATGAAGCCCGATCCGCCTGCGCCGAGCAGCTTGCCGCCCAGCGCACCGGCCTTCTGCGCGCGCCGGTAAACCTCGTCGACGGTCTCGTTGGCGACGCGCGAAGCCAGGCTGCGCTTGAGGCGCCAACCCTCGTCAAGGAGCGCGCCGAAGGCGTCGAGGTCGCTGTCCGCGGCGAGCAGGGCAAGCGCCTCGTCTACCATCGCGCGCATCCGGCGCAGGGCGCTCTCGCGCTCGTGCAGGTTCGCCACGACTTCAGCCGCGACTTCCGAGGAGAGTCGACTCGTGCCGGTAAAGAAGAGCATGAGTCGTCGCTCGAGCGCCTGCACCCGTTCCGGGGCCAGCGTGACGGGTGCGACGCGGATCTCGCCGTCCGGCACAAAATCGATGCGATTGAGCCCGCCGTAGGCAGCCGCGACCTGGTCCTGCGAGCCGACGTGTTCGCGCAAGCGTTCCTGTTCGAGTTCGATTGCGGCCAGGGCCAGCTCGTGCCGGCCGACCATGCGTCCCTGGAAAGCCGAGAGCGCCAGGATCATGGCCACGGCGAACGATGAACTCGAGCCCATGCCGGCACGCGCCGGCAGGTCACCCTGATGGTGGATCTCGAGTCCGCAGGCGTCGTCAAACGCGAGCATACGCAGGCCTTCGCGCACCGCCGGGTGCAGGATCTCGGCGATCGCCCCGACCGTCTCGACATGGGACCACACCACCCGGTGGCGATTCGAGAAGAAGGGCGGCAGGTGGCGGACGCTGACATAGCAGTACTTGTCGATTGTGGTCGAGAGAACACTGCCCCCACAGGCCCGGTACCAGGTCGGGTAGTCGGTCCCGCCACCAAAGAACGAGAGCCGGTAGGGGGCCCGCGCGATGATCATGCCGCCACCCGGAGGCGCGTGCTGCGCGTGCGCTGGCGTTGCCAGTCCAGCAGGTCCCGGAGCGTCGTCTCGAGCGGGATCTCCGGCGCCCAGCCGGTTGCGGCGCGGAAGCGCGAGGTCTCGGGAATCTGGAGCGTGACGTCGGAGGGTCGCACCAGGGCCGGATCGACCGCGTGCTCGATGGGGCAGCAGGCCATGCCCTCGAGGATCTCGAGCATCTCGCCGACCAGCATCGTGCGCTCGCCGCCGATGTTGTAGACCGCGCCGGCGGGGCATTTCTCGAGCAGGAGCCAGTAGGCCCGCACCGTGTCGCGCACGTCGGCAAACGTGCGCACGCTGTCGAGGTTGCCGACGTAGATCGGGTTCGGACGCAGGCCGGCCTCGACCTCGGCGATCTGTCGGGCAAAGGCGCTTTCGGCGAAGACGTCCCCGCGCCGCGGCCCGGTGTGGGTGAACATCCGCGTGCGGATGACGTCGATGCCGTAGGACAGAAAATATTGCTGCGCCACCATGTCCTCGCCGACCTTGGAGACGGCGTAGGGACTGGCCGGGCGGAACTCGTTGGTCTCGCGGATCGGGACCTCGTCGGGGCGCACCTGACCGTAGACCTCCGACGAGCTGCAGACGTGCAGGCGCGGTCGCTGGCCGGTGATCCGGATCGCTTCGAGCAGGTTGGTCGTGCCGATCACGTTGGTGTGCAGCGTGTCGGCCGGGGCCCGGAAACTGGTCGAAACGTAGGATTGGGCCGCCAGATGGAAGATCCATTCGGGGCGCACCTCTTCGAGCAGACGGATCAGGGAGGCGAGGTCACGCAACTCGCCGTCGTGCAGGCGCACGGCGTCGAGGATACCTGCGATGTTGTCGAGCGGACTCCGCCAGCGGACCAGCCCGTGCACCTGGGCCTCGGGATGCTCGCGCACGATCCACTCCGCGAGGTGGCTTCCGACCATGCCGGTGATGCCCGTGATGAGAATCCGCATGTGTTCGCCTCCGACTCTGCCGCGCGCCCGGCTAGAAGGGTCCCTTGAATTTCTTGTAGACGTCGGCCATCGACGCCTCGGCCGGCAATTCGATGCCGTGCTGCCGCGTACCCCTGGCCAGTGCGGCGATCTCGTCGCTGAGCCGGCGCAGCGACGGGTAGAAGAGATCCTCGAGCGTCTTGGCCGTCGGGCAGGGCGCGGGTGCCATGCCGATGGTCGTGACCGGCGCCCGCAGGGCACTGGGATCGTGCTCGCACACGAGCCGACAGATTTCGGCAGCGACACCGTAGGCGCACCACGAGGTGTCCGCGACGATCAATCGTCCGGTGCGCGCGACGCTGCCCAGGATCATCTCGCGGTCGGGATGACTGGCGCAGTGCAGGTCGATGACCTCGACTTCGATTCCGGCGGTCCGGGCGAGATGTTCGGCGGCGCGCAGCGCTTCGAGCACAAGGATCGAGGTCGCGACCACGGTGACGTCGCGACCGCGACGGCGCAGGATCGAGCCGAGTGGAGCCAGCGGCCACTCCGGCGCGCTCGCCGGGGCGCGGAAAGCGACGTCGTAGAGCAGCCGGTGCTCGAAGGAGATCACCGGCACCTGCTTCTCGCCGATCAGGGCGTCGTAAGTCGCGGTGATCGAGTCCGCCGCCGAGGGCAGCACCACGACGAGGCCCGGAACATGCGCGAAGAGGGCTTGCGGGCTTTGCGAATGCTGCGCGCCCTGACCCCAGCTCCGCCCGATCACGGTCCGAACCAGCATCGGCACGCGGAAGCGGCCGCCGAACATGTAGCGGTACTTGGCCACCATGTTGACGAGCTGATTGACGGCGAGCAGCGCAAAGTCGCAGCGGATATGGGTCTGGATCGGATAGAGGCCGCCGAGCGCGGCACCGAGTGCCACTCCGGTCATGCCATCCTCGGCCAGTGGCACGTCGAAGACCCGCGTCGCGCCAAAGGTCGTGGCCAATCCGGTGGTCGAGCCGAAGATACCTTTGTGGTCGTCCACGCCCTGGCCCATCACGATCACCGACGGATCGCGGGCGAGCGCGTCGTGCATGGTCCGCCACAGGGCGTCTCGATAGGTGACGAGAGTGGCGGACTCTTCGATGCGGTAGGCGAGACCCATGGCGACCTCTAGGCGACGTCCCGCAGGAGGGCGTCGGGCTCGGGCCACGGGCTCGCCGCGGCGAAGGTGACGGCGTCGGCGATTTCGGCCGCGATGGCGGCCTCGAAGCGTTCGAGCCGGGCCGCTTCGAGGATCAGCGGATCGTGGGCGCGCCAGGCCGCACAGTCCGCGGGCGAGCGGTAGCCGACGTCGTGGTCGTCGCCGATCCCGACATGCTCAGCGTAGCGATAGGTGGCGCACTCGATGAAGCGCGGGCCCGCGCCCGCGCGCAGTGCCTGGGCGGCCATCTCGACCAGCGCACGAACGGCCATGGGGTCAAACCCGCTCGCGCAGTGCTCGGCCGTGATGCCGAAGCCGCGCGCGTGGTGCATGAGGTCGTAGCTCTGGCGGCTCGCGCGGTGGGAATGCACGGCGAGCCCGTTGTTCTCGCACAGGAAGAGCACGGGCAGGCGGTGCAACGCCGCGAAGTTGAGCGATTCGTGATAGACGCCCTCCTCGGTCGCACCGTCGCCGAAAACAGCCAGGGTGATGGCGCCGGTCCCGAGCCGCTGCGCTGCGAGCGCCGCACCCACGGCATTGGGGATGGTGCTCGCGACCACCGCGGACGAGCCCATGAAGCCGACCTCGGGCGCGGTGAGATGCATCGAGCCGGCCTTGCCCCCGGCGCAGCCGGTCGCCTTGCCGAAGAGTTCGGCCATCATCTCGCGCAGCGAGCCACCGCAGGCGAGATAGAAGGCGTGGCTGCGGTAGGTACCGAAGACCCGGTCGCCCGCGCGCAAGGGGGCGCAGGCGCCGACCGCCACGGCTTCCTGGCCGAGCGAGAGATGGACCGGGCTCTGGATGCAATCGCTCGGATAGATCCGTGCGATGTGTTCCTCGACGCGGCGGATGCGCAGCGCTTGGTAGAGGAGGCGCTCGCGTTCGTCGGCGAATGTCGTCAAGGCAATTCTCCAGATGGCGGCCTTGGCCCCTCGGACACGTCGTGCAGGTCGCGCTCGGCCTCGCCCCTGCCCGCATGTCCGCGGATGAACTCCGCAGCAGCGCGCCAGCGCTCCGGAGTGCCGATGTCGTGGAACGGACTCACGCTGCGGTAGGCGAAGACGTGGTGCCGGCGGATCCACTCGGGCAGGAGGTCACGCTCGAGGGAGCAGGCGTGGTCTGGCGGGATGCGCTCGAGCAGGGCTCGCTCCAGAACGCAGACGCCGACGTTGACCAGCGCGGGCTCGGGACGGCCATCCTTCTCGCGGAAGTCGAGCACCGCGCCGGTGGGATCCACCAGCACGCTGCCGTAGGTGGACGCCTCGGCTACTGCGTGCACCGCCAAGGTCGCGTGCGCGGGGTGCAAAAGATGCGCGCTCCAGAGGGCGTGCAGATCGAGTGGACAGAACGAGTCACCGTTCAAAACGAGCAACGGGCCACGCGGCAGATGTTCGAGCGCGTGGCGCAGCGCGCCGCCGGTGCCGAGAGGCGAAGGCTCGGGTGAATGCACGAGTTCGAGGGGGCCGTGACTCTCACCGAGCGCTTGCTGCACCGCGCTGGCGCCGATGCCCGTGCAGAGCACAGCGCGTTCGACGCTACTGCGTGCGAGCCAGTCGAGGACCCAGGCCACGAAGGGCCGGCCGTCGACCGGTGCCAGGACCTTGGGCCGATCGAGTCCGGCCGGAAGCAGCCGTGTGCCGAGTCCGCCCGCGAGGATGACCGCCGTGAGCGCAGGCCGCGGCAGCCATGCCGATCGCGGAGGGGCGGTCATCGCGCTTCCTCGCGTCGCCGACCATCGGCCTGTTGCAGAGCCATGAGGGGATTCCCCGATGCAAGGCGGTGGCCAAGCAGGGGTGAGCAGCGGCGCGGCCTTCGCGCGCGGGCGCAGGGTGCTGAGTCAGGTTCTCGGGTCAGACCCTGCCGCTCTCCGGCTGAATCTGCCGGCGCGTGGACAAGTCCGTGACGGCCCGGCGGCGTGCGGGCGCAGCGACGTGCTTGCGCGAATGTACGAGGGGGGATGGGTGCATGACGTCGCGGCAGCCTTCGCTCGGGCCACGCGGGCGCGCCCGATTGCGCACGAGCCGTGCCGGCGGAGAGGTTATGGGGCGTACGACGCGATGTCCGGCGCGCCGGGGACGCGGGTGCCAGGCCACCAGACGCTATGTTGCCTGCCCTGCACGAGAGTGGCGGCGGGACGACGGCCCCGCAGGCTTTGACCGTGGGCACGCCCCCGCACATGGCCACTTTGCGGCGACCGCAAGTCCGGCCCTCGCCCGATGCTCGGCCGTGGGCACGCCGCGGTGCGGGACGATGGCCCGCACGCTTCGGCCGTTGACCGGGAAGGGTGTCGCGGGCATCACGGAGAGGGCAGATCGTCGGCCTCAGCGCGGGAGCCGCCGGGGAAGTCACGCACATGCAGAGAACGGGCAGCGTAGCGCCCGGCCGTGCGCGAGCGCGGGCCGGTGACCGGGGCGCTGCGCCGCGCGATCACTCGCGTGCCGCCGTCCGTGGAAGATCCAAATTTTTGCCATTCCTCGTCGTTGTGTTGGCCTGTGTGGCGAGCGTCGAGGCCGAGGCGCGCTGTCGGTATACCGGCGAGATCGCGATGCTCAGCCGTGCCGTGGACGATCACGTCGCATGTACCCTGCGGCGCGTCGCGGGGGGGACGTGCCGGCCGCCGCGGCCGGCGCCGGCCTGCGGCGCCGGTCTGCCCGAGGCGGTGAGCGAAGCGTTGCTTGGCCCGGCACCGCTCGCCGGGGTCTGGTCCGTTGGCGCGCGGGTCTGCCAGGCCGAGTTCGGTCGCGCCGCGGGCCGCTACGTGCGGCAGCGCCTCGGCGAACGCTTGCGCCAGCGCCGCGCCACCCAGGGTGCGGTGGCCTTCACAACGGTGAGCGCGCGCTGCGGCGCGGTGCGGGTGGAGAGCGATCCGGGCGTCGGAGCGCTGCCGCGACTCGGCCGGGGCTGTGACGCCGGCGCGCCCGGCGGCCTCGTCGCGGTCCCCGCCGCGCTGCGCTGTCTCCGCGCGACTCTCGAGCAGGCTGTCGACGCCGTGGCACCCGAGGCTCTCCACCCGAATGTGGTGCTGGTCATCACTGACGACCAGCGCGCCGATGCGCTCGACTTCATGCCCGAGACGCTCGCGCGGATCGCTGCGCGCGGCAGCCGTTTCGCGAATGCCTTTGCGACCAGCCCGGTCTGCGCACCGAGCCGCGCCACCTTGATGAGTGGCCGCCTGCCCCACCACCAACCCGCGGCAGCGCCGCTCGGCTTCGACCAGCAGGATACGCTCGCGGCCTGGCTCGCGGCGGCGGGGTATCGCAACGGGATTCTGGGCAAGTATACAAACTTGCCCGAGACACTCGGTGCGGTGGTGCCCGCAGGCTGGACCAACTGGAACGTCTTCCTCGGTGGCGCCGGGGGCGGGTACTACGGTTTCGAGGCGAGCCTGCAGGGCTTCTTCACTTCGATGCCGCTCTCCACCTACTCGACCGATCTGCTGGGCGAGCAAGCCGCGGCCTTCGTGCGGGGGAGCGCTTCCGTGCCCTTTCTGCTTGTCGTCGCGCCCTTCGCGCCGCACGTGCCGGCGACGCCGGCCGAGAGGCACGTCGGTGCGTTGGCCGGTCTCGCGCCGTGGCGGCCGCCGAATTGGCACGAAGCCGATCTCGGCGACAAGCCTGCCTGGGTGAGTTCGTGGCGGGTTCTGCACGGCGCTGACGCGACAGCGGAGCGCGATGTGCTCCGCCAGGCCGAGTTGGAAACGCTGCTCGCGGTCGACGAGGCGGTGGCGTCGATCGACGACGCGCTCGAGATCGCCGGGATCAGCGACCAGACGCTGGTGCTCTACCTCTCCGATCACGGCATCCACTGGGGCGAACACTGGCTGCCGGCCAAGTGGTCGTCCTACGAAGAATCGATCCGCATTCCCCTCCTCATGCGCTGGCCGATGTTCGATCCTCCGGGGAAGCGCGTGCAAGACCGACTGGTGGCCATGCCCGACATCACCGCGACGGTGGCGGCCGCCGCCGGTGTGAATGGTCACGTGCCCGACGGCATCGACCTCGTCGGTGCGCTCGGCGCGGGGGGACCGGAGCGTGACGCGGTGCTCGTACAGTCGCCCGGCGAGTTCTTCACCCGCCCCAATCGGGCGCTGCGCACGGCGCGCTGGAAATGGATCGAGACCGACGCGAGCAGCGGCGTGACGGAAGAGCTCTACGACCTCGAGAACGATCCCTTCGAACTCACCAATCGTGCTTCCGACCCCGCGCTTGGCGAGGTGAGCGACGAGCTGCGCGCGCGTCTCGACGAGTTGCTCGGCTCCTGAGGCGATCGCTCCGTCGCTCTGCGCCGTGGGTGTCCATGCCGAGCGCGTGCTTCTGGACCGCAGTCCGCAGCGCAGCGAAGGCGAAGCGGTGGCCCCTGCGCCGCCCGCCGGCCGTGACCGCAGAGGGATCGCGCGTAGCTCGGCAGCCGTCGCCGGCTGTCTTGCCGCAGTCCGGGCGCTGGGCTAGCCCGATCGACAGGCACACAAGGAGGACAGGGAAATGGCAATTCGTCTGGGAGATGTGGCGCCCGACTTCACGGCGCAGACGACCGATGGAACGATCCGTTTTCACGAATGGATCGGCAACGGCTGGTGCGTCCTCTTTTCGCACCCCAAAGATTTCACGCCGGTCTGCACCACCGAGCTAGGCTACATGGCGCGTATCAAGCCAGAGTTCGACGAGCGGGGCGTCAAGGTCATCGGCTTGTCGGTGGATTCGGTCGAGGATCACGTGCGCTGGTCCAGGGACATCGCCGAGACGCAGGGCACGGCTCCGAACTACCCCATGATCGGCGATCCCGAGCGCAAGGTGGCCGAGCTCTACGACATGATCCATCCCAACGCGCTCGACTCGCTCACCGTGCGGACGGTCTACGTCATTGGCCCCGACAAGAAGGTGAAGCTCACGCTCACCTATCCGGCGAGCACCGGGCGCAATTTTGACGAGATCCTGCGCGCAATCGATTCGTTGCAGCTCACGGCCCGCCACCAGGTCGCGACGCCGGTGAACTGGCAGCGCGGCGACGATTGCATCATCGTGCCCGCGCTCTCCGACGCGGACGCGAAGGCGAAGTTCCCGGGCGGCTGGGAGACGAAGAAACCCTACTTGCGCATCGTCCGTCAGCCTTCCTGATGTCCGATCCGCAGGGGAGGATCTTCGAGACTCCCGACTTCGTCACGTTCGACCCGGCAAGGGTGGTCGGCGAGATGCGAGCCCTCATCGCCGAGTGCGAGGTTGATTTCGTACGGCTCGAAGCGGCGGTGCGCCCCGATTGGCAGGCGCTGGTCGTGCCGCTGGAGGAGATCGGCGAGCGGCTGTCCCGACACTGGGGGCTGGTCCACCACATGCTGGGCGTGCGCAACTCCGAGGCGTTGCGTGCCGCGCACACCGAGGTGCAGCCCGAGGTGGTCGCGTTCTCGCTTCGGATGGGCCAGAGCCGCCCGGTCTACGAGGCGGTGCGGATGCTGCGCGATGCGGGGACGGAGACCGACCCGACCCGGCGGCGGATCCTCGACATTCTGGTGCGCGACGCCGAGCACGCGGGTGTGGCGCTCCACGGCGAGGCCCGCGCCCGGTTCAACGCGATCGCGACCGAGCTCGCCGAGGCGGCGACCGAGTTCTCGAATCACGTCCTCGACGCGACCAAGGCCTTCGCGCTGGTGCTCACGAGCGAGGCCGAGGTGGCGGGCCTGCCCGGTGCGGCGCGCGAGCTGGCGGCGCAGTCGGCGCGGGAAGCAGGCCACACCGGGGCGACGCCCGCGCACGGTCCGTGGCGGATCACCCTCGATGCCCCGAGTGCCGGGCCTTTCCTCCAGCACGCCGCTCATCGCGACCTGCGCGAGCGGCTCTATCGGGCGCACGTCACGCGCGCGAGCACGGGGGCGGCTGACAATTCTGCGTTGATGGTCTCCATCCTTGGCCTGCGGCGCGAGCAGGCGGCCCTGCTCGGCTTCGCGGATTACGCAGCGCTCTCGCTCTCGACGAAGATGGCGGGCGATGTCGCGACGGTCGAGCGCATGCTCGAGCAACTTCGCACCGCATCGTGGCAGGCGGCGCGACGCGATCTCGATGATCTGCGCACGCTGGCGCGCGAAGCGGGTTCTCTCGAGGCCGGGGACCTGCAGCCCTGGGATGTCGGCTACTGGGCCGAGCGCTTGCGCGAGCAGCGCTTCGAAACCAGCGACGAGATCCTGCGGCCGTACTTTCCGCTGCCGGGCGTGCTCGACGGTCTGATCGCACTTGCCAGCCGTCTCTTCGGGATCGCGATCGAGGCTGCCGATGGCACGGTGGCAGTCTGGCATCCCGATGTGCGCTTCTTCCGCGTCAAGGATCTGGAGAGTGGCGAGCCAATCGCTGGTTTCTTTCTCGACCCCTACAGCCGGCCCGCCGAGAAGCGTGGCGGTGCCTGGATGGACGAGTGCGTCGGGCGGGTCCCCGGCCGGCTGCCGGTGGCCTACCTGATCTGCAACCAGACGCCGCCCGTCGACGGCCGGCCCTCCTTGATGAGTCTCGACGAAGTCGAAACCCTCTTCCACGAATTCGGCCATGGCCTGCAACACATGTTGACGCGCGTCGACGAGCCGATGGCGGCCGGCATCCGTAACGTCGAGTGGGACGCAGTCGAGCTGCCGAGTCAGTTCATGGAGAACTGGCTCACGCAGCGCGAGACGCTGCTCGGCCTCTCGTGTCATGTCGAGACCGGCGAGCCGTTGCCCGACGAGCTCTTCGAGAGGATCCGTGCGGCGCGCACCTTCCGCGCCGGTTCGGATATGCTGCGCCAGATCTATTTTGCTTGCACAGACCTGGCCCTCCATCACGCTTTCGATCCCGCGGGCGAGGAGACTCTCTTCGCGCTGCAGCGCCGGATCGCGGCCCGGACCACATTGATTCCACCGATCCTCGAGGATCGATTCCTGTGCTCGTTCGCGCACATTTTCGCGGGCGGATACGCCGCGGGCTACTACCGCTACACCTGGGCCGAGGTGCTCTCCGCCGATGCTTTCGCGGCTTTCGAGGAGGCGGGGCTTGACGATCCCGAGGCCATGCGCGCGACCGGCCGGCGCTATCGCGAGACCGTGCTGGCGCTCGGTGGCAGCCGGCCGCCGCTCGAGGTTTTCGCGGCGTTCCGTGGCCGCGCACCAACGGTCGACGCTCTGCTCCGGCACACTGGTCTTGCGACGGAGTGAAGGCCGAGCGGGACGCCCGGACGCGCCGAGCATGACGAACGCCGCCGGGCCGGTACGGATTTATATGATTTGACGGGCGCGACGGCCGGTCCATGCCGGCGGCGCGGTCAGGCGCCCGGGGCGTTCGTGTCGTCCGGCCGCGGGGGCAGGACCACCCAAAAAACAGTGCCGGGTTGGTGGTCTCGGTCACGGACCCCGATCTGGCCGCCCAGGTGGTGCACCAGCTCGCGGGTGATCGCGAGGCCGAGACCGGTCCCACCCCCGGGCACGAGGGTATGGTCGAGCTTCTCCTCTTCGAGTCGCGCGAAGGGTTCAAAGATGTCGGCCTGCCGCTCGGCCGGGATTCCCGGCCCGTCGTCGGCGATCTCGAGCCGTATCCCGACGCGGCTCGGCGACGCAAGATTTCGGAGGCTCCGGATCGTGGCGCCTGTCGCCCCGTCTGAATCTGCCTTGGCATGTGGGGGCGCAACCGGTTCGGTGCGGGCCTGCAGCAGGATTTCGCCGGGGCTGCCATACTTGACCGCGTTGCCGACCAGGTTCAGCAGCACGCGGCGCACCAGGTTGGGATCCGTCGCGAAGGGCTGAGGGATGTCGGGGGCTGCGTCCAGCCGGATGGTGAGGCCACGGCGTCGGGCGGGCTCGCCGAGGACCACGGCGACCTCCTCCAGCAACTCGTGCAGCAAAGTCGGGCGCGAATGGATCTCGACCCGCCGGTTCTCGGCGCGCGACAGGGCTAGGCTGTCGTCGATCAGCGCCCGCAACGAGTCCCCCGCGCGTGCGACCGTATCGGCAAGATCGCGTTGTTCGGCGTCGAGCGTGCTCTCGATCAGCAGATCGACTGCGAGCAGTACCGAAGTGAGCGGCGTGCGCAGCTCGTGGCTCAGGACCGCCAAGAACTCGGCACGACGGGCGAGCTGAGCAAGGGTCAGCCGCCGCTCGTCGTCCATCTTGTGCTGCAAGGATTCGCGCTCCGCGAAGATCGCAACCATGGTGAGGCTCAGGACGCAGAACGTGGCCCCTGCCCAGAAGCCAAGGATCTCGAGGACGTCGAAGGGCAGGCCCGGCGGGAAGCTGCTGCTCTGCGCCCTGGCGATCAGGGTCGTGCCCAGGAGGACGGTCGAAGTCAGCGCAAGTCCGCTGGCGGGCAGTTGCAGGGCGGCTAAGGCCAGCACAGCGGCGGGCAGCAGTAGGGCCAACGTGCGCGTCAGGGGGGTCAAGCCAGGCGCAAGCAGGGCCAGGCCCACGACGACGGGCGCAACGACGGCGACCGTGACCGTGCGCCACGGTGTCTCCCAGAGGCGTGTGCGCTCGTCCCGGTCGGCCAGGACCAGTACGGCCGGCGCAACGATTTGCAGGCCGAAGGCCAATCCGAGCCAGCTCGCCACCACCACTTCCGGACTGACGGCTGTCGCCACCTGGGGCGGCACCGCCCCCGGCATCAAACCCCCCAGGATCGCAATTGGAAGCAGCGGGATCAGCACGATCAGTGGGGCCGGCAGCAACGTCACCAAAAAGAAACGAAGCGCCGACGCTGTTGTCGAGATGTGAGCGAAGGGCCGCTCGGCGCGCAGCAGTCGGGCGCAGACGAGAGCTTGTAGCGGTGCTGCGAGCGTGACCATCGCCAGCCACGCGAGCGGCATCTCGCGCCACATGCCCGTGACCAGCGCCCCGAGCGCGATGCCTGGCCCGAGCTGGCGTCCGAAGGCCAGTACGCAGCCGAGACCGAGACCGGGTGAGAGGTAGATCAGCGCGACCGAGGTCCGAGGCGCGGCCGGTGGCGCGGTCGCGATGGCAAGCACGAACCATCCTGCCGCGAGCAGCATGTTGGCCGTGATGAGCCGCAGCCCGGTGAGGACGCCGGGCACGGCCGGGAGAGCGAGCGCCCTCGGCCGAGAGCCGAGGTGCGTCGTTAAGCTTGATTTCGATGGGGGATTCGACACGTATGATCTTCCGGCTACCCGCTGTTCCGCGGGTATCATGTCAACAGCCGCGTCCAAAGACCAGTACTTGTGGAGGGCCATGGAGCCGGCTCTTGGCGCGCGCGGGCTGTCCGAAGCCCGGAGCGGACGAATCCTCTGTCGAAATCTGGCGGTCGAGTTGTCGGTCGGCAGGACTCTCGCGGTGAGTTTGACCGGCCTCTGTTGCCAGCGATCCCGGGCGCGGCGGGCTTGAGCCGCGGCCGCGTTGCGAACGGTCGTCATGCTGCCGTCCGGTGGGCAAATCTGACCTGGAGGGGGGCGCCGATGGCTCGACCGCAGCACCGGGGTGGCCTATAGCTCGCACCGGGCCGGTGAACCCCGCGCCCGGGCCTGCGGGATCACGAGGTGAGACGAGACCACCGACCCTATCGCCTGGCTCACGCGGGTGTGCTCGTGCGCGAGGCTTGGACGCGGCATGTGCTCGCGCCGCAGCTCGACGCGCTCGGCGAGGGCTCGGTCGTGGTCCGGCCGTGGCGGGTCGAGATCCACGGCGCGCGTATCCGGATCGGCCGCTTCGCCTACATCGTTGCCGCCCGTGGCCGTGAGGTCTCGTTCCAGACCTGGAGCGACGCCCGCCACCAGGGGCAGATCACACTGGGCGATCATTGCCTGGTCTCGCCCGGGGTGCGCCTCTCCTCCGCGACACGCATCGAAATTGGAGACGGTACGATGCTCGCGAGCGGGGCCTATCTCACCGACGCCGACTGGCACGATATCGTCGATCGGACCCAGGAGGTTGGCCGCACCGCGCCGATCGTGCTCGGGCGCAACGTCTGGGTGGGCGACGGTGCGATGGTGGGCAAGGGGGTGACGATCGGCGACAACAGCGTGGTGGGGGCGCGTGCGGTCGTGACGCGCGACGTCCCGCCGGGCGTGATCGTCGCCGGCAATCCGGCGCGTGTCGTGCGCGAGATCGAGACCGGGGCGGAGTTTCGTTCGATGGCGGCACTCCACGATGCGCCCCCCGCCGAGATCGCAGCGCGCCACCGCTACCTGCTCTACCTGGCCTTGCGCGACAACACCTGGCGCGGCTGGCTGCGCTCCCGACTCACGCACCGCGACTGAGCCACGTGCCGATCTCCCGCAGCACCACGGCGCGAGCACGGCGTCTCGGCGGAGACCGCCGGCCCTGCGCGAACGCCAAATTCCGCCTGGGCGCGAGCCAGCCTTGGAAGTTCTCTATCTGCGGTGTTTCTTGGTCAGCTTCGTTGTCTTCGGCGGTCGGCTAGGCGAGACCGGCCGAGGGTGTCACCCGTGCCAGCCCGAGTCGGCGCAGCAGCGAGATCGTCCACCAGCCGAGGTCGATCTCCCACCAGCGTTGCGAGAAGCGCGACCTGCGCGCAGACGAAAGCCCAGAGGAGGGCCCACAGGGCCTCCCGGCCATCGAATAGAATCCAATCAAGCCTCCTCGCCGCCGTGGCGGCGGTTCACACGATTGCCAGGGGTCGCCCAGACGAAGCAAGGCCGATGCCGCGTGAGCGGCGCGCTACGCGCTGGCCAATCGTCCGAGGCGTCCAAGCACCTGATCGGTTTCCGCGAGCAGCCGGGCCATCAGCTCGCGCACGGGCACGATGTCGGCGATGCCGCCAATCCCCTGACCGGCCGGCATGCAGGTGCGCTCGGCGTCGGTGTGGGCGTCGTGGGCATAGGCCATGACACCGGCACTGGCGCTGTCGACGAGCTGCTGCGGGAAAGGCTTGATGCGACTCGGGTCGCGCTCCCACTCCTCGACGAAGGGGTTGGTCACGACGCGCATCGGCTTGCCCGAATAGCAGCGAGTGATGGTCGTATCGGCGCCGTCCGAGGCGATGATTTTATCCTTGAAGGCGTGCGCGGCGCGGGCCTCGTCGGTGGCGATGAAGCGCGTGCCCATCCACACGCCCTGGGCGCCGAAAGCGAGTGCGGCGGCGATGCCGCGGCCGTCGACGATCGAGCCTGCCGCGAGCACCGGGATCGTGACCGCATCGACCGTTTGCGGCACCAGCGCCATGGTCGCGATGCGTCCGGTGTGACCGCCGGCCTCGGTGCCCTGCGCCACGACGCCGTCGCAGCCCGCCTCCTCCGCGCGCCGTGCGTGCTCGACCTTGCCGCACACGACCATCACCTTGACGTTCTTGCGGTGACATCTCTCGATCACCGGCCCCGGCACGCCGAGTCCGGCGATGAAGGCGCTCGCCCCTTCGTCGATGATGATGTCGATCGCCTCGAGCACCTGTTCGGGCAGAGCGGCGAGCAGATCGACGCCGAAGGGCTTGTCGGTTTTCTGTCGGACGCGCCGCATCTCGTCGCGAATTGCGTCCTTGGACGAGCCGGCCATGCCGAGCGTACCGAAGCCGCCCGCTTCCGAGACCGCGGCACAGAGATCGGCGAAGGCGACCTGGCCCATGCCGGCGAGAAAGATCGGGACCTCGATGTCGAAGAGGTCACAGATGGGCGTACGTAGTGTCATGGCGAAACCCCCGTCGGGCACCGCGGAGCGCGGGCCGGCTGATGTTCGGGGTCGGAGAGGAGACCGGCAAGCCCGTGCGGCGCGACCGCGGGCCAAAACGCTGGTAGCCTGCCGCGCGGTGGTGGCGCCTGTGGCGATGGATCGAGGGAGCGTGGGGAGACGGAGAGCTGCGTACGGGCAGACACTGGCCGTGGGGGCCCTCGCCGCAGCCCTGCTGCTCGGGCGCCTCTCGGCGACGCCGCTCCTCGATCCTGACGAGGGACGGCACGCCGGCATCGCGCGCGGCATGGTGGAGCGGGGCGATTGGATCCGCCCCAAAATCTATGGCGAACCCTATGACCACAAACCGACCGGCTTCTACTGGTTGGTCCAGATGGCCGGGGTTCTGCCGCTCGCCCCCGAGGCCGCCGCCAGACTGCCCTCGGCGCTGGCGACCATCGCGACTGTCGTTCTCCTCCATCGCTGGGCGCTCGGTCGATTCGGACCGCCAGCCGCAGCGCTGGGCGCCGCGATCTTTCTGACGGCCCCGGAGGTGGTGGCGCTTGGCCGCTTTTGCAATCTCGACGCGAGCCTGACTTTATTCATGACTGCGGCCACGCTCGCCTGGCTCGTCTTCCTCGAGCGGCTGCCGGATGAGGTCGCGGAGCCCCCAGGCGCGGCGCAGGCGGTAGGCGCGGGGCCGGTGGAGATCGAACCGAGCGGACGGCTTGTGGAAGCGGAGTCTCCAGCCTCGACGCTCGGGGCGCCGGCATGGTCCGCGGCGGCCCATGCGGCGGCTCGGGCCACGGGCCGGGATGCCGCTCGGCGCATGGCGCTCATGGCGTGGCTCGCGATGGCTCTCGGAACGCTGATCAAGGGGCCCGTCGCCGTCGTGCTGCCGCTCGCTGTCGTGGCGGCCGCGGCGGCGACGCGCGGGCGTCTGCTCGAGGCTGTCCGTGCGGCCCGTCCGCTCGCGGGTGCGGCACTTGTTGCCGCGGTGTTCGGGGGCTGGCTCGTGGCGGCGGCGGTAGCCGATCCGGCCTATCCGTGGAACTTTCTCGTCCAGCACAACGTGCAGCGCTTCGCCTCGGCCGGATTCGACCATCACGAGGGGCCTTTCTTTCTTTTTTGGGCGCTTGTCGCGTGCTTTCTGCCCTGGTCGCTGTGTCTACCGGCGGCGCTCTCGGCCCCGCGGGCGGACGAGCCGGGGCGAGCCGCCGACGAGCGCGACCTCCTCCTCTGGGCTGGGACCATCGTGCTCTTCTTCACCGCGAGCGAGTCGAAGCTTGCCACCTATGTCCTGCCAGCATTCGGCCCGCTCGCCTTCTGGCTCGGCGCGCGGCTTCTGCGCGCCGGCGAGCGCGCCGCCCCGCGTCTGCGGGCGGCGGCGCGGCTCTGGGGTGCGGTGCTCGGTTTGCTCGCGCTCACGGCACCGGTGGTGATCGTCCTCGCCCTGCCGCGTGAGCAGGCGCTTTCGATCTGGGCGCTGCCGGTGCTGATCGTTGCCCTGGTCCTCCTGCGTGACCGTGGCCCGGCTCGCGCAACCTTGATCCGACTCGTCGCGGGCAGTGCGGTGTTGCTCGTGGTCGCCGTTTTCGGTGTGGGACACGGTGTCGCCCGTGTCGCGAGTGATGCCGGTCTTGCGGGCTGGATTCTGGAGCAGGCGTCGGCCGGCGAGCTGGTCGCCTACAGGATCGAGCCGGCCTCACTCTCCTGGTACACGCATCGCGAGGTCCGTCGGGAATCGTCGCGCGAAGCGATCGTCGCGCTCGCTGCGCGCCGGCCGCTGGTGGTGGCGACGCGGCCCAGCCGGATCGCCGAGCTCGAGCGAGCCGGGTTCGTCTTCGTCGAGCGGATCGACAACGGCCGCCATGTTCTGCTCGTCGCGACTCCGGAGCGGATGCGCGGCAGGAAGGTGCTGCGCTTGGGGACGGCTTCTGCGGAGGGCAGGGATTCGTCGGGGGCTCCGGTTCCTCCACGCGATGCCGCGCGAGCGCGCGGGCCGGGCACCGTTCCCACGGGCCGGCAGGGGCCGGTGGCCACGGGGGGGCTCGCCGGATGACCTTCCGCCATTTCCTGGTAGCGACGACGGGTGCGCTCGTCGTGGGAACCCTCGCGACGCTGGTCGGTGGAGTGGGTCTCGCGGACGTCCCCTTCTACACCCGTGGCGAACCGCGCGAGGCGGTCGTGGTGCAGGAGATGGCGCGGGGCGGCGGCTTCGTCCTTCCCTTGCGCAACGGCGACGACGTGCCGGCCAAGCCACCAGTCTTCCACTGGCTCGGGCTGGCAGCGTCGCGAGCGCTCGGGCGCGTCGATCAGGTGACGACGCGCTTGCCCTCGGTCGTGTTGGGCGTGCTCACCGTGCTCGGCGTCTATCTGACCGGTGCCTGTGTCGGGCGCATTCGTTCGGGATGGCTCGCGGCGGTAGCCCTGCTCTTCGCCTTCGAGTGGCTGCGGGCGATGCGCACGGCGCGTGTCGACATGACGCTCGCCTTCTTCATCACCACGGCGCTTCTGCTCTTCCTGTGGATCCACCACCGCGGTGCAAGTGCCCTGCGTCTGGTGGGGCTCTGGCTCTGTCTCGCGCTGGCAACACTCGCCAAGGGGCCGATCGGGTTCGTGCTGCCGGCGCTGATCGTCGTTGTTTACGCGCTGGTTCTGCCGGCCTGGGGTGAGGGCCGTGGCATCGCTCGGCGTATCGAAACGATGCGCGACGTCGTGGGCAGCCTCGAGCCCGGACGCGGCCTCGCTCTGGTGCTGGTGCTGAGTGGCGGCTGGTACTTCGCGGCGTGGGCGATCCACGGCAGCGAGTTCATCGTCGAGCATGTGCTCAAGGAGAACGTCCTGCGGGTATTCGATGCCGATCGGCTCGCTTCCGGACATCGCCACGGCGTGGGCTACCTCCTGGGTCAGCTCGCTCTCGGCACGCTGCCCCTGGCACTGCTCGCTCCCGCGGTGGCGTGGTGGCTCTGGCTCGAGCGGCCGCTCGATCCGACGCGCCGCTTTCTCGTGGTCTGGGTCGTCACTGTGGTCGCCCTCTTTGCCCTGCCGCAATCCAAACGCGGGGTCTATCTGTTGCCGGCCTACCCGGCGGCGGCGCTCCTTATGGGATTGACGATGGGGCCGGGGCCGGAACATCCGGGGCCACGGCGACTCGCGCGGGCAGGGTTAGTCGTGATGGCGTGGGCGGGCGGCCTGCTCGGGATGCTGGCGATCGCGGCGGCGCTCGGGCTGCCTCTCGAAGTTTTGCTGGAGCGAATCCTGCGGCCCCGCGACCTCGCCGGAGTGAGGGCGGTGCTGGCGGCGCTTGGCGCGCAGCGCGGGATCACTCTCGGCGCCGGAGTCGGGGTGATCGTCGCCGCCGTGTGGGTGGCGCGCGAGGCACGCGACGCGCACTGGCTCCGCGCCAGTGTACCCCTGGTCGCGGCTCTGCTGGCGCTACTTGGCGGCGTGGTCGCGCCGGCCGAGAGGGCGATCGCCGAGCAGCGCTCGCTTGCGCATTTTGCCGTCGCGGTCCGCGCCCGGTTGGCGGACTCGCCGGTGCAATTCGGCGCATCGTCGTTCGACTGGGGGCTCGTCTTCCATCTCGACCGGCACGTGCCGCGCTTCACGGGCACGCTCGCCGCCGCACCATCGCCGCTCCTGGTGCGCCGCGCTGATATCGGCGCCGCGGCAGGGGAGGTGCGAATCCTGCTCGCCAGTGGCGACGGCCCTGACGCCATGCTGCTGATCGAGCCGCTCGGCACGCCGGGGCGCGCGGACGCGGGTTCGGGTGGACTCGGTGCGCCGTCCGGGACGCAGGCCGCGCCCGTCCATCAAGAACCCCAGGGGACGCGCTGAGCACGCGCGGCAGTGGGAGGCAGCGGTGGCGACGACCCGAATTGGGGCGAATGTGGTGAGACGCGTGGTGGTACGGGCGCTCCCCTGGATTGCCACGGCCGCGATCTTTGCCCTCCTGCTGCGCCGTGTCCCGATCGGCTCCGTCCTCGCCAGTCTTGCGGCGGTCGACTGGCCGCTCTATCTGCTCTTGATGGTGCCGTATTCGTGCGCGTACTTCTTGCTCGACTCGGCCGCCCTGACCTTTGCCGTGCGCCGCTTTCACGCCCCGGTGCGCTACCGCGAAATCCTGCCGGTGCGGGCCGTCACCTACGTGCTGGCGCTGGTCAATTCCAGCGTGGGCCAGGGCGGTCTTGCGCTCTGGCTCCACCGTCGCGAGAGGGTTCCTCTGCTCGCCATGGCGGGGACGGTGCTCTTCCTCGGTGTGCTCGAGATCGTCGACTTGATCCTGGTGTCGTCGCTCGGTGTCGCCGTTGCGGGCACGGCGATTCCGGGGCTTGGCGGCGTATACAAGGTACTTTACGGCGTGCTCGGCGGAGCATTGATCTACTTCACGCTCCTGCCCCGGCTCGGCATCGCACGGCCCGCGCCGGGCCTGCTGGCGACGCTCGGCCGCGCGACTTTCTCCGATTGGCTCGTCATCCTCGCATTCAAGGCGGTGGCGCTCTCGATGGCCGTGGCCGTCCACTGGGGCGCGCTGGCGCTGTGGGGGATGTCGGTGCCGCTCGGGGTGATGTTTGCGAACCTGCCACTGATCTTCCTCGCGTCGGCGGTCCCGCTCACGGTGGCGAAGCTCGGCACGAGCCAGGCGGCGTGGATTTTTCTGCTCGGCGCCTGGGCGCCCGAGCCCGGGCTCATGGCCTACAGCCTGGTCGCCCATCTCGTCTTCCTCGTCCTCAACGCGCTGATCGGGGTGGCCTTTCTGCCGCGGGCGGGCGGGGAGATCACCGAACTCTTGCGCGGACGGAGCGGTGGCACGAGCTGAGGGGAGCCCGCCGCCGGCCCGGGGCGCGGTCGTGTGTCCAGATCACGGTCAAACGCCGCAGCGCGGCGCTCGTGTCGAATTCGTCTCCATCAAGTCGATGGTCGCCCGTTCCTGCCCGGTACTCCGTGCCGGGAGCCCTCGCAATTTCAGATCATACGAATGAGGCTGATGCTCACTCCGACTTCGCCTTGAACGCCGCGGTGCTGTTCTCGGTCGCACTCGTGAAGCGGGCCGCGAGACACGTGTCGCCGCCGCTCGCGAGAGCGAACGAGAGCTGGGCGGTGACAGTCGGGTCCAGCCCGAGAGGCAGCGTTGGCCGGGCCACGTTTTCGCCCTTCAGCGTCGCTGCAAACTTGCCCTTGGTGCCTTCGCCCGTCGCGGCTTTCAGCGCCGTGAGCCCACCGGCAGAGCCTGCCGAATCCTTGTAGGTCCAGGTGGTCACCCCCTTGCCGTTGACCTTCTGGGTCCACGCGGCACCGCTCGGCATTTCCTGCTCGAGGATCACGACGGGCGTGGACGCCGTGGTGTCGTAGAGACAGAGCGTGGCCACGGTGTCGGTCGCGGGATCGCCGACGGCGGCTGCAGTGAGCGCACTCTTGCCCCATTTCCACTGGATCTTGTCCTGCGACTCGGTCTCGCCGGCCTTGATCTGCAGGCTGGAGCCGCTACTTCCGGCCATGGTGCAGTCCGCGCGCGGTGTCGCGCCGCCGACGCACGCGCCGGCGCTACAGGCGTCAACGGTCGTGCACGTCGAGCCGTCGTCGCAGGCTGTGCCATTCGTCACCGCCGTGCCCACGCAGCCCGACTCCGTGCAGGTGTCGCTCTCGGTGCACTCCAGGCCGTCGTCGCAGGCCTGCCCCTGCGGCACGCCGCCGCAGGTCGAACCCGCGCCGATCTCCGTCAGGGTGATCTGTAGAGCACCCGCTCCACTGTTGCGCGCCACCATCACGCTCAGGGTTCCGGCGGCGGGGCTTGCGTAGAGACACTCTCCGTACTGACTCGTGCCGGGGGAGACGTGGCAGTCGTAGGCTGAGGCGCTGGCCTCGGCGCCGAGCCGGACGTAGACGTCGTCGTCGGCGTAGTCGTGCGCGTTGTAGGCGACGCGCAGCTCCTGCAGGCCGGACGGGATGGTGAAGCTGAACCACTTCTCGTCGGTGCCGCTTGCCGGATAGATACTGCCATCGACCTCATCGACCACGACCGCTGCGTCACCGACCTGCGGGATTGCTCCGCAGGACGCGCCTCCGAGATCGGCCCCGGCCTCGCTCGAGATCCAATCCTGGTAGGCATAGAGATCGACGTCGAAGGAGTAATCCGTGGGTGTACATTCCTCGCTGTTACCGCCCGAGGTGACCCCGATCAGGGTCGTTGTGCCGTTGATCTCGGCAAAGAGGGGTCCGCCCGAGTCGCCCTCGCAGGTATTCGAGTCCTCGCCCGGCGCACCGACCGGATCGGCATAGGACCAGCAGATCAGCTTGTCGGCTGGTGACGCGCTGCACGTGCTGGTGGCGATCGCGCCGTAGCGCTTCAAGCCGTAGTCGTAGACGCCGGCGCCGCGGCGCCCGAAGCCGACGATCGTTCCGTCCGTTCCGGTGGGGACCTCGCCCTGGGTGTTGACGGTGGCGGGCCGGATGCCGGTGATCGGCGCCGCGAGACGCACCACCGCGAGATCCGCCTCGGGGAAGTCGTAATCGGGATGGACCGTGACCGACTCCACCGCGAAGCTGCCGGCGTGCTGCAGCCAGACGTACCAGTTCGCGGGGTCGGGGATCATGGTGCCGCCGGTCACGCAGTCGGGCCCGTCGCCGTCGCACACGCAATGCGCCGCCGTCAGCATGGTGCTGCAACCGATCATCGTTCCCGTGCACCAGGATTCGGCCCCGTCCAGGTTGCCGGGCGTGTCCTCCCACATCAGCAGGCCGACGTTGGGGTAGTCGTGGGTGTAGAGCCCGTTGACGATGCGCGCGTCGGGCGGGGCGGCTCTTGCTGCAGCGCCGGTGAGCGCAGCCGACGTCGCGAGGGTGATGAGGAGAACCGAGAGACGAGTCTGCCGAGGTGTCATGCTGTGCCGCCAATCCCGCATCTTCGAGAGTCGATGCCTCTGGGCCGAATTTGCTGGCGGATAGGCTGCTACAAGGAACGCCATCGGTCGAGCATTTTTCTTTGAGAGTGCGGGCGGGTGGTCCGATGTTCCGGCGGTCGGTCGCCTGGCGCTGCCCCGAGCGGCTCGGGTTCCCACCCGGCCGGACTGCTCCGGGGGCGTCCATGTCGGCGGGCCGGCGTCGAGATCGGCGAGTTCCGGTCAGGACGGCCCTGCGGCACTGGGCGACGGGGCCGTCCTCCGCCCCGGGGCAGGGTCGCGTCTTGGGCCCAGGGCAGTAAGGGTGGCGGTAGGCTTTGCGTGACGCGGCCGCCCGGGGGTGCCGTCGCTTCTTGGGCGCGGGCGCGCGAGGTGGCGGCCCGTGCGCGGGGCGATCGCTCAGGTGCCGCGGCCGCTCAGGCGCAAGGCGACGGGCAGGGCGTTGAGCGCGGCCACGACAAGGCTCGCCGGCACGAGCAGGACTGGGGCGATGAGGCCGAGGGGCACGGTGCTCGCCGCCAGTACCGCGCCGTAGTTCACGACTCCAGCCGTGTGCCCGAGCCGGTCGGCCAGCGCTTGGCGCCCCGGCGTGGGGCCTACGCGCGGGGGATCGCCGCGCCAGCGTAGCGCCAAGGCGAGCAGGGCTGTGGCCGCAGCGAGAGGCAGGAGGGGCGAGAGCCAGCCCCGCTGAGCCGCGCCTGCAAGCGTGACGATGAGGAAGGCCCCGTCGGCGGCGACGTCGAGCAGTGCGCCCGCGTCGATGGGGAGAGGTGCCGTGGAGTGGCCTGCGCTCTCGACTCTCCCCTCGCGCGCAACCCTGCGCGCCCGCCGCGCCAGCCGACCGTCAAAAAAATCGCTGGCGCACGCCAGCAGGGCCAGTCCGAGCGGGAGGGCGCGCGGTCCGTCGAGAGCGGCGAGCCACGCCGGCGCGAGCACGAGTCTCGTCAGGGATAGAATATGGGCAGCGTCCAGCCGTGACCCTCGTCCCCCGCCCGATGTAATCGGACTCGTCTGGTCGGTCATTGCTCGTGCGCCACCGGGGGCATCCTTCCCCAGCCGGGTGGCGAAGACCATCGGCAGGCCCACCGATCGGTGGCGTGGTGGGCGCATTTGCTCGTGCGGCGACCGTGAGGATCACGGCGTTGCCCCTCGCAGAGGGAGCGCGCGGTGGCCGCGCTTGCCCGTGCGGCGACGGCGAGGACCACCGGTGGGGGCTGTGCACATACTGGCCACGGTTGCGCGCATGGCGTCGACGACGATCTCGGCGGACCCGCGGCCCACGGCTGCTGGTGCGTCGCGTGACGGGGCCGCGTGGATGTGCGCCGGCGGTCCGGCCGGACGGGGGTGCGTTCCGGCGGGCGCAGGAGTCGATCGCGGACGCGCGCCTGCTAGGGGTACCCTCTCGATGCCTTTCAAGTTCTGTCCCGAATGCGGCCACGCCACGCGCCCCGGCGACGGCTTCTGCGCGAAGTGTGGTCAGGCGCTGACCGGGGTAACGACACGGCCTGTGCTCCGCCCGGCGGGGCTTGTAGTTTTTGTGCTGGTCGCACTGCTCGGGGCGGGTTGGTGGCTTCACTTCCTCTATGGCGAACAGACGCCAAGGCCGCCCAAGCCGGGCGAGGGTGCGCCCATGGCCTCGGCCAAGGCTAGCGGTGCCGCGGCCCCGAGTGGTGTGGCGAGCGCGCCGCCGGCCGTCGAGCTGCCCGAAGAGGTGCGCACGATGCTCGCCGACTCGCGCCGGCAGGCCGAGGCCGCACCCAAGGATCTCGCCCGCTGGAGCCAGCTTAGCCGCATGCTCTACCGGGCCTCACAGATGGACCGCGCCTACGCGTCGCAGGCTCAGGACGCCTTCAATCATGTGCTCGAGATCGAGCCCGAGAACACCGAAGCTCTGCGCGGTCTCGGCAATCTCGCTTACGACAAACGCGATACCAAGACTGCAATCGGCTGGTACGAAAAGCTGCTCGCGGTGACCCCAAACGACCCGGAGGTCCGGACCGATCTCGGTACCATGCGCTTCGAGAGTGGTGACCCGGTCGGCGCCCAGCGCGAGTTCGCGGCGGTCATTGCCAGCAAACCGGATTTCTACAAGGCCCACTTCAACCTGGGCATCGTGTTCGATGCTCAAGGCAAGCGGGACGAGGCGCGCGCCGCCGTCGAGCGGGCGCGTGAGGCGGCCACGGACCCCGACGTCCGCCGCCGCCTGCAGACCTTGCTTGATGCAGCGACCGAGACCGGCGGAGATCTGACTCGGGCCGCGCAACTCGCTGCGGAGCGACTCGCCCCACCGGCAGTGCCCGGCGGCGTCGCACCGGTACCGGCGTCCGGGTCGTCCGCAGTGGCCCCCGCCGCGTCGCCACCGATCGCGGCGGGGAAGGCCGGGTTTCCGGCGCGCGTCGAGCGCGTTTTTCGTGCGCATCCGGTGGCCGGGCCGAAGATCGCCCGCGTTGAGTGGCCGGCAGCGGCACGTGGTCGCGTGCTGATGGCGGGCTTCCCGATGGATCAAATGCCGCCGATGATGCGCGAGAGCTGGCTCGGCAAGATGCGCGCCGCCGTGCGGGCCGAAGCCGCGGCCGCCGGTGTGGACGAGGGGGTCGAGATCGAGATCGTCGACCTCGAAAGTGGCAAGGTGATGGCGAAGCTCGAGCCCTAGGCGCGGAGCGGCGCCGTGCCTACCAGCCGAGGCGCTCGCGCAGCGCGCGGGCCTGGACCCGCGAAAGTTCGACCTCGGTCGCGGCCGGATCGTTCAGCACGAGCCGCAAACGGCCGCTTGGTGTGCGCGCGATTTCCCTGAGGCGCCTCAGGTTCACCAGCCGGGATTTGTGGGCGCGGAAGAAAACCTCCGGATCGAGGCGTTCCTCGAGGTCGCGCAGCGTGAAATTAGTCATGTACGAGCGTTCCTCGATGTGGGCGTAGACGAGACGGGACTCGACGCCGAACCAGAGGATCTCGTCGATGGGCAGAACGATGATCTTGCGCGAGCCGTGGACTGGAATCTGCCGCGCGTAGGAGTTGCGCGCGTCGGGGTGCGCCAGGCGCTCGATTCGCGCCACGGCGTCGAGCCGGGGTGGCGCTTCGGACGCCTCCATTCTCTCGCGCACGCGCGCCACGGCCTCGGTGACGCGGGTCTGCGCGAAGGGCTTGAGGAGGTAGTCGACCGCTTCCACCTCGAAGGCCTTGACCGCGTACTCGTCGTGGGCCGTTGCGAAGACGATCCAAGGCAGGTCTTCCAGGCCACGCAGCACGGCGAAGCCATCCTCGCCGGGCATCTGGACATCCATGAAGACGAGATCGGGCTTCTGGATCGCGATCATCTCGACCGCGGTACGGCCGTCCTCGGCTTCACCGACCAGACGGATATCGTCGATTTTCTCGAGAAAGCCGCGCAGGCGTTTGCGCGCCAACGGTTCGTCGTCCACCACAAGCGTCCGGATTTCCATCGTCAATGAAGCTCTCCGTGATCGCCGAGCTCGCCCGCCACCCGGGGCAGTCGGATCGTGACCCGCGTGCCGCTACCGGAGGCGGATTCGATCGAGGGAGCGTAGCGTTGGCCGAAGAGCGTGACCAGCCGGTCGTGGACGTTGCGCAATCCCACCCCGCGCGTGAAGGCGCTATCGGCTTCGCCCGCGATTCCCACTCCGGTGTCGCCAACCGTCAGCTCGAGTTCGTCACCGACGAGCCGGGCGGCGATCCAGACCTCGCCCCCTCCGATTTTGCATGAGACGCCGTGGCGGACGGCGTTCTCGACCAGCGGTTGAAGGATCAGCGGTGGAACCCAGCGCCGGCGCAGGGCCTCGTCCACCCGCAGCGAGACCTGTAGCCGGTCGCCGAAGCGCGCGCGTTCGATATCGAGATAGGCATCGGCGATCTCGAGCTCATCGCCCAGCGACACGAAGTTTTGATTGGAGGTGCGAAGGAGGTAGCGGAACACCTCGGCCAGACGTTCCACACACTTTTCCGCTTGCGCGGGATCGGTCGAAATCAGCTGGGCTATGGAGTTGAGGCTGTTGAAGAGGAAGTGAGGGTTGATCTGGGCGCGCAATGCCTCGAATTGGGCTTGTGCGGCGAGCGCGCGGGCGTGGGTCTCGCGCTTCTCGAGCTGAAAGATAGGCCACCAGCCGCGGTTGAAGGCCATGACGACCAGAAACGCCGCGGGCAGAATCGGCAAGGCGAAAGCGACGAAGGGACCCCAGGCAACGCGCCATGCCGGGATCTCGACGATCAGATTCCCGCCGCTGTAGGGGTGGAACATCGTCGTGCTTCTGGTGAGGAACGCGACCAGGTTGCTGACCAGGAAAGAAATGGAGGTCATCACGACCACCGCGCACAGGCCCTGGAGGGAGACGGCCCAGGCGCGGCCGAGGCGGTTGAAGCGGGGAAAGACCTTGACCCAGAGCACGAGCCCGGCGCCGCCAAAGAGCGCCCCGGCGATGGACGACAGGAGGATTGGGCCCCAGCGGCCGAGGAAGTAGGCCTGCGTCAAACCAAGCTGGAGACCGATGGACGCGCCACCACCGAGTGCGACCATCGCCTGCCCGCGCAGCGCGGAACTCGGTTGCTGTGACGACTGACCCATGACGGCATCCGCCGCCCTGTTGCTCGCATGGTTCACTGGCGGGCGCATCGTGCCACAGTGCTCATCGGGCGGGAATCCGGGCTCTGTGACCGCAGCGGGGGGGCGATCCGCAGGCCGTCTGCCGCCCTGAGCCGGCGTAGCCACTCGAAAAATCGCCGTCGGTGACAAGCTCGGTGCGATCCGCAGGCCGGCTGTCCCCCTGAGCGGCCGGGGGAGTGGCGGTAGATCAGGGCGTTGGGGGCGTTGGCTACGGGGAACGCCGGCCGCACCGAGCCGCCGAAGCGCGATGCAGCGCCACCCGAGCCATCAGGGGCGTTGGCTACAGGGAACTTGGGCCGCACCGAGCCTCGGCGAGGTGCGGTGGCCGATCTGGACGTGGAGCCGCGGGGCGTCGGTTGCGTCGCTCTCTTCACCTCGGTGGTCCGGCCAAGCGGTGCGGCATGTGCCCGGCTCGGCTGGTGTCGGCAACGGGCCCTCCCACGTCACGATGTGCAGCGAGGCCGGTGCGGCATGTCGGCGGGTTCGTTGGTAGAGAGCCAGTCGGCGTGGCCCTGGGGGTTGCGGCCGGGGGGTCGGGCACGGGGTCCGGCCGCGAGCAGCGGGAGATGTGGGCGTTTGGACCTGACGGCTCGGGAGATCGCCCGGCGCACGGGTGGCGAGATCATCGCGGGCGATCCCGCACGTCGGTTCCTCCGCGGCGCGCTCGATTCGCGTCATGTTGCGCGCGGCGCCCTCTTCGTCGCACTGCCGGGAGCGCGTTCGGACGGGCACGACTTCGTCGCGCGAGCCTGCGCCGCCGGCGCCGCCGGTGCGCTCGTCATGCGACCGGACGTCGCCGTGCCGGCCGGTGCTGTGCTCATCCAGGTTCCAGATACAACGCTTGCGTTGCAGGCCCTCGGCGCTTCCTGGCGTGATGAGCTGGTGGGTTCGGTCGTCGGGATCGCCGGCAGCAACGGCAAGACGACGACCAAGGAGGCCGTGGCCGCGGTGCTGGCGCAACTCGGTGCCACCGCCGCGACCCGTGGCAACGCCAACTCCCAGGTCAGCGCGCCGCTCACTCTGCTCGACGTGCCGCGCGAGGCGCGCTTCGCCGTCCTTGAATTGGGGACGAGCGCGCCCGGTGAACTGACACGACTTGCGGCCATGGCGCGTCCCGACCTGTGCGTCATCACCGCGGCGTTCGCCGAGCATCTCGAGGGCCTCGGCAGCCTCGAGGGTGTGATCGCCGCCGAGTGCGAGATTCTGAGCGGCCTCCGCCCCGGTGGCCGGGCGCTGATCGGTTCAGCCGAACCTCGCCTGGTGGCCGCGGCCCGCGCCCTGCGGTCGGCCGAGGTGCGGACCCTCGGCACGTCTCCGGACGATGACTGGCAGCTCGCCGAGATCGGCCTCGAGCGCGGCGCCACTGTGTTCGAGCTGCGCGATCCGGCCGGCCGAACGCAGCAGTGGCGCGTGCCTCTGCTGGGCGCACCGGCGGCCTGGGCCGCGGCGTTTGCCGTGGCGGTGGCGCGCGAGCTGACCGTGCCCGAAGCCAGCAGCGAGGCTTCCGTCGAGGCCGCGATCGAGCGTGGCCTGGCGGGTCTCACCGCGCCGGCGCACCGCTTGGCACCGCGCCCAGCCCAGGATCGGCCCTGGTTTGTGCTCGACGACAGCTACAACTCCAATCCGGCGTCGCTCGCTGCTGCGGTCGAGACGGCGGTGGCGATCCGGCGCGCGGACGAGCGTCTCGTGCTCGTGGTCGGCGACATGCTCGAGCTCGGTCCGGCCGAGCGCGAGCTGCATCGCGAGGTCGGGCGCACCATCGCGCGCCGCGTACCGTCCGAAACCGTGCTGATTGCGGTTGGACCGCTCGCCGCCGAAATCGCGGCTCACGTCAGCAGGGCGGATGTGGTTTGCCGCGACGTGGCCGATGCGCGCGAGGCGCTTGCTGCACTGCGCGAACTTGTGCCCGCCACCGGCAAGACTATTGTTCTGGCGAAGGGCTCGCGCAGCATCGCCCTCGATCGCGTGGCCGACGCCCTCGCCGGCCCCGGCACCGTGTCTACGAGAGACGATTGAGTTCGCTCCCGCCCGGCGAGGGTGGGAGCGGCTGGTCGCGACAGCCCGCTCCGAGATGGTCAACCACTGCATTTGCCAGCCATGGCCTGGGTTGGTCGTTCAGCTTGCAAAGAGGAAGACCGCGCCGATGCCGATACCCGCGGCGATCCGGTACCAGCCGAAAGGCCGGAGCGTGTTCGTTTCGACGAACCTGAGGAATGCGCGGATCACCACCAATGCCGTGACGTAGGCCGTCACGAGGCCGATGAGGGTGCCCGCGCCGAGCTCGGCCGCAAGGGTGTCATGCGCGCGCAGCAGGGTGTAGCCGCCGGCGGCGTACATCGTCGGCAGCGCCAGCAGGAAAGAGAATTCGGTTGCGACGCGGCGATCGAGGCCGGCCAGCAGCCCACTCACGATTGTGGCGCCCGAGCGCGACACGCCGGGCAGGAGGGCTACCGTCTGGCCGCAACCGATCACGAGGGCCTGCAAAAGGGTGATGTCCTCGATCGCGTGGGTGCGGCCGCGGCGATCCGGGCTGTCGCTGACGAGCAGGACGACGCCGCCAGCGACGAGCATTGCCGCGACGAACTCGGGTCGGAAGAGGTGGCTCTCGACGAAGTCGCCGAGCGCGAAGCCTGCCAGGGCCGCGGGCAGGAAAGCCATGGCGAGGCGAACGGCGAGGGCACGGGCTGTGGCGTCGCGCAGGAGGCCGCCTGCGAGAAGCAGCAGGCGTTCGCGGTAGCACCAGGTCAGCGCAAACATCGCGCCGAGCTGAATCACGATCTCGAAGGCCGGCGATCCGTAGTGCAGAAAGTGTCCAACCAGGATGAGATGGCCTGTGGACGAGACCGGCAGGAACTCGGTCAGGCCTTCGACGACGCCCATGAATGCGGCCGCGAGGGCGTCGCGCCACGCGCCACTGGCCGCCACTGCGGCGGGTGCCGGCGCCGCGGCGGCGTCTGTCGCCCGGACGACTGTACTTGCCCGCACCGCCGGCCCGGCAGTCGCAGCCAGGGCGGCGGGGGCCGCAGTACCGGCGGGAACCTCTCGTGCGGCGCGGGCGATGTCGGCAGCGTCGGGCGAGAGGACAACACCGACGACGAGCGCCGCAAACCAGAACCCCGCCATCCAGTGCCACCGCTTGCGCGCAGCGGTGTGATCGCTCGATGCGCGGCGCTTCGCTCCGGGCAGCTCGGCCAGCCAGCGGCGGCACTTGGCCGGCGCGGCGGGGCGCGTGCGCCGTGCTATCGAGCTTTGCGTCCGGCCTAAGTGGGGCAGACGCGGCAAGCCGCCGTCGCACTGTCGTGCCCGGCCTGCCGTCACGCTCCGCCGCACTGCCTCCGCCATTGTCGCCTCCTCCGGGTCGCCCCCTCGACGAGCGCCGGCCGCGTGCCCCGGATCCGTCGCGTGCGCGGTGTACTTCGCCATCGCGTTTGCAGGGTGCCTCTCGGCCAGCGCCGGACAGCCGCGCGCGCGGGCTCCGGGGTCGCGTTGCCGCCCCGTATGGCATGGGTTAGCTTCCCCTCCAACCCCTCGTGGATCGAAAGACCAAGTTCGCGTTCGGCTCATTCGTGATCGTCGGCGCCGTCGCTGCACTGATCTGGACCGCCGTCAGCGAGACCTCCGCCTACTTCATGACGGTGGAGGAGTGGGCCGCCTCGCGGGGTGCGCATGACGGCCAGCCCCTGCGCCTGGCGGGCCGCGTCGCCGGAGGATCGGTCGAGTGGGACCCGGCAACTCTAGATTTGGCGTTTGCCATCGTGCCGATCCCCCCGAAGACCGACGTCCACATGCCGCGTCCTGTGGTCGCACCGGAAGAGTTCGCGAAGGCACGGCTCCCGGTGCGCTACAACGGCATCCTGCCCGATATGTTCGGTGAGGATCGCGACGTCATCGTCGAAGGGCGTGTCCACGAGGGGGTCTTCGCGGCCGAGACGCTGCTCACCACTTGCCCGTCAAAATACGAGGCGGAGCTCGAACCCGAAGCGATGCCCGATGCCGCCGCGGCGGCGGTCGGAACCCCGCGCGAGACCGTCCCGGATGGCGCTGTCGCGGATGGCTGAAGCCGCACTCGCAGGGCCACGGCGATGACCGAAGTCGGGCGGCTCGCACTGGTGCTGGGCTTTGGCGTCGGTGTGCTCGGCGTCGTGGCGAGTCTCGTCGGCGCCATGCGGCGTGACCACGACTGGGCCCGAGTGGGTGAAAACGCCGCGTGGGCCTTCTGCGGTCTCACCGGCATCGCTGTCGCAGCACTGCTCGGGCTGCTCCTGCAGCACGATTTCAACGTGGAATATGTCGCTGCGTACAGTTCCTCGACCCTGCCGCTCTGGTACACGATCGCGGCCCTCTGGGGCGGGATGAAGGGTTCGCTGCTCTGGTGGGCTTTTCTGCTCGCCGCCTGCACCGCGGTGGTGCTGGTGCAGAACCGCCACCGCAACCGCGCCTTCATGCCCTGGGTGACGGCGACGCTGCTGACCACGGGCTCGTTCTTTCTCGCCCTGCTGGTCTTCGTCACCGATCCGTTCGAGCGCCTGCCCTTCACGCCGACCGAGGGCTCGGATCTGAACCCGCTCCTCCAGAATTATTGGATGACGATCCATCCGCCCTCGCTCTACCTCGGCTTCGTCTCGACCACCGTGCCGTTTGCGTTCGCGATCGCGGCACTCGCGACCGGTCGGCTCGGCGACGGCTGGATCCGCGCCACCCGGCGCTGGACGCTCTTTTCGTGGTTCTTCCTGATGCTCGGCAACCTCTTCGGTGCGGCGTGGGCCTACGTCGTGCTCGGCTGGGGCGGCTACTGGGCATGGGATCCGGTCGAGAACGCAGCCTTCATGCCCTGGCTCACCTCGAGCGCCTTCCTGCACTCGGTGATGATCCAGGAGAAGAAGGACATGCTGAAGGTCTGGAACATGGTGCTGGTGATTCTGACCTTCGGGCTCACGATCTTCGGCACCTTCCTGACCCGTTCGGGCGTGATCTCGTCGGTGCATTCGTTCACGCAGTCGGGGCTCGGCCCCTTCTTCCTGATCTTTCTCGGAGTCGTACTGACGATCGCGATCGGCCTGCTTGTATGGCGCTTGCCGCTGCTGCGCGGCCGCAACGAGCTCGAGAGCGTGTTCTCGCGCGAGGCGGCCTTCCTGCTCAACAACCTGATCCTGGTCGGGATCGCGTTCACCATCTTCTGGGGCACGGTTTTCCCGGTGCTCTCGGAGTGGGTGCGCGGCGTCAAGATTACCGTCGGGCCGCCCTTCTTCAATCGCGTGGGCGCGCCCCTTGCGGTGGCGCTGGTCTTCCTGATGGGTGTGGGCCCGGTGATCGCCTGGCGGCGCGCCACCTGGACGAGCCTCAAGCGTAGCTTCGGCGTCTCGGTCACGGCGGGCGTTGCGGTCGGGCTGATCGCGCTCGGCGCGGGAGCGGGCAACTTTTATGCGATCGTCGCGTTCTCGATCTCGACATTTGCTCTGGCGACGGTGGTGGTCGAGTTCTGGCGCGGGGCACGGGTGCGTCGCGCCGTGATGGGGGAGAGGCTGCCTGTCGCGCTCTCGCGGCTGATCGGCAAGAACCGCCGGCGCTACGGCGGCTACATCGTGCACGTCGGCGTGGTGTTGGTGTTCGTCGGTATCGTTGCTTCGTCGATCTTCAAGCTCGAATTACAGAAATCCCTGGCGCCCGGCGAGAGCCTCGAGATCGGCGGCTACACCTTGACCTACGAGGGCGTGACGAACGGCGATACTCCCCATGTGCTTTTTACTGCGGCCAATGTCGCGATCTCCTCGGGCGGTCGCGCGCTGGGCATGGTCTACCCCGAGAAGCGTTTCTACAAGAAACCCGAGCAGCCGACGACCGAGGTCTCGATCCGCTCGACGCTCGGCGAGGACCTCTACGTCGTGCTGGCGAGTTACGACGTGAAGACCGGTGCGGCGATCTTCCAGGTTTTCGTCAATCCACTGGTCTCGTGGATGTGGATCGGTGGCCTGGTGATGGCACTGGGCACGGGCATCTGCATGTGGCCGTCGTGGGCCGAGCGCCAGGTTGCGGTGGGTGCCGCGGCCGAGGTCGGGCGCGCGGCGATGGAATAGGGCCGGACCGGTGAGCGTGGACCAGGTGCTGGGCGGGGCGACGTCGTGCCTCCGGGCCGGAATCGTGCCCCACCGGTGGCGACGGGCGGTGCGCGCCGGCGGAGTCCTCGTGCGGGCGCTGGTGCTCGCGGCGCTGCTGCCGTTCGGGGGATACGCCGTGGCCGCCGAGCCACCGCCGACGCAGAGTGAGATCGAGACCGGCCTCACCTGCCAGTGTGGTTGCGGCTTGACGGTCCATTCCTGCAACCACGTCAATTGTCCATCCGGGATCCCGCTCAAGGCGGAGATTGCCGAACAGCTCGCGGCGGGCATGAGCCGGGAGGAGATCTTCAGCTACTTCGAGCAGAAGTACGGCGAGAAGATCCTCTCGGCGCCGACCATGCGGGGCTTCAACCTCGCAGCGTGGATCATGCCCTTCGTGGTGATCGGCGTGGGGCTGTTGATCGTCGCGCTCGTGCTCCTGCGTTGGCGCCGTCAAACGGCCGCATTGCCCGATCACTCGACAGCTCTCGGGCGAGAGGCCTCCGAGTTGGCCGACCCCGCCGCCCGCGCGCGCCTCGACGAAGCCCTGCGGCGCTTCGACGAGAGGAGCTAGCGGCATGCTGATGACCGCCGGGATTCTGCTCGTCGTCGGCGTGGCCGCGCTCGTGGCGTGGCCGCTGCTCGCTCCCGTGCCCGCGAGTGAGATCGCCCCAGCCGGCGGTTCCACCTCGATCACCGAGCGCAGTGAGCTTGCTGCGGCGCGAGACCGGGCCCTGGCCGCGATCCGCGAGGCCGAACTCGACCACGCGACCGGCAGGCTCTCCGACGACGACTACGCGATCATCCGCGCCGAACTCGAAGGGGCCGCACTCGCTGCTCTGGCCAGACTGGACCAACGGACAGGCGGCGCTTGACGCTGCGGGAGACGTGACGATGGCGGAGGCGACAGTGACGGGTGGGGGCGACGGGGAACCTCGCAGGGCCGACGAAGGCATGATCACGATCGATGACTTCGCGCGCGTGCAGTTGCGCGTCGGGACGATCCGCCGCGCCGAGCCGCATCCCAACGCCGACCGGCTCGTGGTCCTCGAGGTCGATCTCGGCGAGGCCGCGCCGCGCCAGATCGTGGCCGGCATTCGCGCCCACGTCGAACTCGGCGATCTGCCCGGCCGGCAGGTCGTGGTGGTCGCGAATCTCCAGCCGGTCAAGCTCCGTGGCGTCGAGAGTCAGGGTATGCTGCTCGCCGCCAGCGATGCGTCGGGCCTGACGCTGGTCGCTCCCGGCCGCGCCACGGCACCCGGCGCGACGGTGCGCTGAGCCCGAGCGCACCTGAAACAACAGTAGCGAGGACGGCGTGATGGCATGGCTCGGGGCGCGCCGGCTCAGAACCCGTGATGGAATCGCGGCGGAGGAGGGCCGGTGGTGTCGAGAGGCCCATCGTCCCCGCCCGAACCGGAAATCGTCCAAACTCACACTCGCTCAACCGGCGGCCTGCGTGCAGCCGAGCCGGATCGTATCGGCGTCGGGCTGCCGAGTGGTAAGCTTGACGCGCAGTGCGACGGCTACCCTCCGCCCCGCCGGCACGGGGAGCGGCAGCATCTCGGTGCAGTTGTCGGCTGCGCCGGGGGCGGTCATGAGCACGTCCACGGCGTCACTCAGGATCGCCCGCAAGGGAGCAAGCACGGGACTGGTCGTTGTGGTCGCCACGCTCGGTGCCAGCAACTCGAGCGTGGCCACCGGCGCAGGCGTGCAGGCGGGCAGGCGAGGGTCGGCGTTGTTGAGGCAGATCGCCAGCCCGATGGTGCAGGTGCCGTTTTCCGTGCCGTCGCCATCGCAGGTGCTGTCGCCGTCGCGGCACGAGAGTTTGGTGCCGGGTAGCCCGCGGGAGAGCGGGGCGACTGGGTGAGTCCGCAACTCCAGCGCACATTCGCGGTTTCCGGTGCCGCCCGGACTGCACGATCCCGGCGCGGCCTCGGCGCAATACGCAGGCGCGAGCTGGACGAATCTCGCCGATCCCGCCGGGACAGCCTGCGTGCGCGTCAGCGGCGTCGTCCCGATGTCGATCAGCTCCGAGGCGACCGTGCCGGTGGGGGCGATCTCGGTCAGACGGTAGCGGCCCGCGGTCAGGTCGTAGCGGGCCGGATCGAGGGTCCACTCGACGTTCTGGTCACCGCCGAGGAGTTCGGGCGTGAAGATCTCACAGAGAGGCGTAGCTGTACAAAGCGGCTCCCCCGTCAATGTCCAGTTGATCAGGAGGAGTCCGGCGCCGCCATGACGCGGGGCGCGCCAGGCCGAGGTGTAGACCACCGGCTGGGTCAGGCTCAGCGGGAGGAAGACGTCGGGCATGGGTGAGAACACCGGCAGGACCTGCACCGCGTCGGTCGTGGGATCGCGCAGGCGTTCGCCGAAGCGGACATGCCCACGTACCGTTGGAACCTCGAGCAGCGTGACGCTGTCGCGAATCGATTCGTAGGCCGCTGCAACCTGCGGCAGCGTCGCGAGGTTCTGGGCGAGGCTCACCGTGCTCAGACCCGAGCCGGCTCGGGGTTCGTGGCCCAGATGAAGCTGCGCCTGGTATTCGCGCCGACGGATCCGCAGGATGGGGTCGAGGCGATTCGGGGTCAAGTAGTTGACGAACGGAATCTGGATCGGAGCCACCATTCCGATCGCGAGATGATCGTTGTAGACCGTGGTGAAGAGAGGAATGATCTGCTTGCGAGGGGTCGCCCCATCGTAGTAGGCGTCGAAGCTGTGGTGGGCGTAGAGGAGTTCGGTCAATCCCAGGAACATCTCGTTCAGGTTCTCGCTGTAGAGGAAGAACCCGGGGGCCGAGGCGCGCAGCGTGGTCTTCAGTGACCGCACGAGATCGAGACGCGCGAGATTGTAGGCGTCGCCCCCGCCGGTCGGGTGACCGTGCGCGAGGTCATAGCAGAGCGGCGCGGGTTCTCCGCTGAAGATGTCGAGGTAAAGGCCCTGGGCGCCGACCTCGGCGTGGAGCCGTTCGGCGAGGGTCGTGGCATAGGCGGACATGAAGTCGGTCGCGTGGCAGAGCAATGACGCGAACTCGCTGCCCTGCGGCTCGGCGATCGTCAATCGGGTACCATCTTCGCCCAGTGCGGCGAATTCGCTGACGGCATGTCCTGCGAAGCCCGGTACCTCCGAGTTCGCGTAATCGTGTGCGTCACTCGAATAATAATTGAGAATCACATAGGGCGCATGCGGGTTTCCCGCGGCAGCCAGCGTGGGACCGGCGGCCACATAGCTCGGGTCGGCCGGGAACCAGTCCCCCCAGTCGTCGTCGAACTGGTTGTTGTGCCAGCGCTGGACGTGCGTGGCGATTCCCGTGACGCCGAAGTAGGTCTCCTGGTCCGCGACGTCGCGTTCCCACCAGGCAAAATCGCCCGAGCTGGGCGCCTCCGTGAAGGCGAACATCGGGGCGTCGCGCACGAGCGGCGAGAAGTCGGGGTTGGTGCGCATCGGCCCCCCGGCCGTCCAACTCTGCTCGAGGGCCCAGGTGCGGTAGAGGTGGGCGGCGTCGTACCAGTCGCCACGGATCACTCCGAGCACGAAGGGCCATGGCGCGGTGTATTCGCCCGCGGGCCTGAGGTTGTTCTCGGGGATCTGGCGGGTACCGAGGAGGAGACCCTCGACCTGGGGTGCGATGGTCGGCGAGACCAGGAACTCCTTGACGTGCCCGGTGGTGTCGCGCGTGCCGAAGTAGAGGTTGGGGCCGTCGGTCTCGCTGGCGTCGTAGTACGACATGAACTGCATGCTGACCTTGTAACCGGGGTGGATGACGTCCTTGGCCAGGCCGTAGGTCGCGGGGTCGATGACGAGAGGGTTGCCGTGGACCGGGTCGTGCAACAGCCACCCGCCGGCGTAGGGCCAGGCCAGACGCTGGTCGGCTGGTGCGCCCCGCTGCTTGACGTGGACGAGCGGGAAGCGCACGCCGTAGAGCGCCAAGCTCGGGGTTGTGGCCACCACGTGGATGCGGAGTTCGACCACGGCGTCGCCGGGCGGGACTGTCGCGTCGACGTGGACATCAAGCGTATCCCCCGAGGGCAGGAGCGGCGACCTGACGCCCGCCCAGGTTGCGCCGAAGCCGCCCGCGCGGGGAGTGAGGGAGAAGGTGGAGGTGCTCGTCGAGGGCGTGATTGTGATGACGCCGGACGCCAGCGGCGCGGGAGCGGTCGGATCGACCAACTCGATCTCCCAGATGTCGCGCTCGCTGAGCGAGAACGCCGTTGCTGAGTCGGTGTCACCGAGCGCCGTCAAGACCAAGCCGCGTAAGGGGTCGGCGTGGTAGTCAAGGCGGACACTCTCGCCGGTCAGCGTCTCGGCACCGGCGGGCGGAGTGCTCGCGGCCAGCACCAGGCCCATGGCCAGAGTGGCCCGGCAGAGGATCGTGACGAGCGGCCCGCGGGGTAGACAAGTGCGTTCTGGCATTGTGCTTCTCAGGAGATCGGGGTTCTCGGACGAACTGATAGAACCTGTCCCCACAGGACGGGTGCTGTCAATGGCATCTGTTGGGTCGGCAGGCACTCTGCGAGCAGGTGCGGCGGCTTTGCGCGGGAGGGATTTGCCCAGTCGCACAACTAGGAACTGACCTTCGCTGCCGCGAGGTGGGTCGCGAGACCACACCGTCCTCCGGTGCCTTGGGGCTCGGGGTGAGCCACGGTCGATACGCGCCAGCGACCTGGCCGGCAGTTCAGAGGCCGTCGCGGGCTTCGGGGGGGGCCGATGAGGCCCTGCCGGCGGCAACGACGGCAATCGATCGCGGTCGGATTGCGGGGCGAGCGGGCGCCGGCCAGCCCGCTCGCCCGTGTGCCTCAGTTGTAGTCGATCACCGAGCGGATGACCTCGCCGGCCTGCATCGCGCGGAAGGCGTCGTTGACATCGTCCACGCGGATGCGGCGGCTGATCATCCCTTCCAGATCGAGCTTGCCGGCTTTCCACAGGCGCAGCAGGCGGTCGAAGTCGACCCGCACGTTGGCCGAGCCGTACATCGAGCCCTTGAAGTTCTTCTCGCTGAAGAAGAGCTCGAAGGCGCTGAACTGGATGGTCTGGTCCATGCGGCCGACGCCGACCACGACCGCGGTGCCGCCGCGGCGGGCCAGGTCGAAGCACTGGCGGATGGTCGAGGGGTGGCCGATGCACTCGAGCACGTAGTCGAAGCCCTCGCCGCGCGTGACCTCATTCTTCACGCCTTCGATATCACTAGGCTTGACGGCGTGCGTGGCGCCGAACTTTTTCGCCATCTCGAGCTTTGACTCGACGAGGTCGATCGCGACGATTTCGGCAGCGCCAGCGATGCGTGCGCCCTGGATGGCGGCGATGCCGACGCCGCCTGCGCCGATCACGGCGACCGACGAACCGGGCTTGATGCCCGCGGTGTTGATCGCGGCACCGACCCCGGTGGTGACGCCGCAGCCGATCAGTGACACCACGTTGAGCGGAATGTCGTCGGCGACCTTCACCAGGGCGTGCTCGGAGATGACCAGCTCTTCCGCGAAAGTGCCGCACCCGGTGAAGCCGACGACCTTCTGGCCGCCGATCTCGAAGTGCGGGGTCATCATCATCTGCATCAGGAAGTTGCACAGGTTGGACTGGCCGCGCATGCAGGGCAGGCACACGCCGCAGGCGGGCGTGAACGAGATGATCACGTGGTCGCCGGTCTTGACGCGCCGCACCTGGTCGCCGCATTCGAGCACCACACCCGCGCCCTCGTGGCCGAGTACGCAGGGCGTGCCCGAGGGGATGGTGCCGTTCTGGGCCGAGAGGTCCGAGTGGCAGACGCCACTCGATACCAGCTTGACGTGGACGTCGCCGGGGCCGAGGTCGCAGACCTTGACGTCGTCGCGGATTTCGAGAGGCTCGCCGACCGCCCTCAGAATTGCTGCCTTCATGCGTGGGTTCTCCTCTTGTGGGCCGGATCTGGCCCGGCGTGTTGGATTTTTGCTTGAAGCGCCGGCACTCAACCCATTGTCGAGGCCGCGCGATGTTCCTGACGATCGTCAGCCAAACAGGCCACGCTGGCGCGCCGGAGCGCCCGGCAGCTCGGGGGTGGCGGTGAGCTTCTCGACTTCGGTGCGCGCTTGTTCGAAGGCGTCGACGAGCTGGTTCTCGAAGCGCTCGAGTTCGCGCCGCCGGCGAGTTCGCAGCTCGTCGAAGCTCCGGCCCCAGGTCTCGAAGAAAGCCGATACTTTGCGCTGGACGCTCTGGTAGAGGCGAGTGTCGGGGACGTACGAGCCACCGCAGTGCGGGCAGTGCAGGACCGTGCCCGGCTTGAGATAGAGCAGCGGCACGGCGAAGCGACCGCTGCAGCGGAAGCAGGTCAGCGGGACTTCCCAGTCTTCCTCGAGCGGGAACTTTGCGGCGAGCGCGTCCTCGGGTGAGACAACCGCAGTCGCGTAGACGGCCGCTCCGACGGGAGCCGAGTCCGCAGAAGCGTTCGCCGCAGCGACCGATGCGGCCGCGGCGCCGTCGCCGGCCGCCGGTTTGCGGAAGCGCGAGGGCAGCTCGCCCGAGAAGTCCTTGTCCGGGTGAATCTCCTTCGCCCGCACCGCGAGCAGTTCCTCGCTCTCGACTCGGCCCGGATCCGGCACGCAGCAATCAACCGGGCAGACCGCCGCACATGCCTCCTGATCGAAGAAACCGACGCACTCCGTGCACTTCTCGGGCACGATGTAGAAGAAGTCCTTCGAGAGCGGGGGGTGCTTGGTGCCATCGAGCGCTTCGTATTCGACGCCGCCCTGATAGATCGCCGTGTTCGGGCATTCGGGCTCGCAGGCGCCGCAATTGATGCACTCGTCGGTGATCATCGTGGCCATGGCGCGGAACGGTAACGGCACCCCTCCGGACCCGCAATGCAGTTCGCGGCGTTCTGGCCTGCGGGGTGCGGCACTGGGATCCGGGCTCTCGCGCGCTCTGCGCCAGTACCCACGCCGGGGACCGCAGCGGCACGGGCCGCATGGCTCGTCGAGAAAACCGCGCGCTCTGCCGCAGAAACCACGGCGGGGACCACAAGGCCGAAGTGGCCGCTGTCGCGAGTGTGTTCCGCGGGCTGTCGCGGCCGGGAACCGCGAGCCCGAAGGACTCGTGCTCGGCGCGGCTACGCCGGGCCGAGCACAAGCGCCCGGCGCAGTCTCGGGCCTCGCCGTCGGTGCGCGATTTCCAGTCGCACCACTGACGAGGCAGCGGCTTGTCGTTCGGGCAGGCGTCGCGATCTCGCCGCCAGCGCGCGCGGCTTCGCCAATCTGTTTCGGCCCGCGCTGTAGGCGTCGCGATCGCGCCCGGGCGCGGCGCTCCGGTGGCCCGGGCAGACCTCCGGTCAGGCGCGAGTGCAGCCTCGCCTGGATCGGCGCGGCCGAGTGCCGTTGTCGTCTCGTCAGATCCGCGCGGGACGCCGTCCCCGGCTCACTCCGTGCGGGGTGGCAGCTCGATCTCGAGCCGCGAGGCCTCGCCCGGCACGCCGATGCGCAGCGGAAAGCCGTAGTGGCCGGTGCCGCGGTGAACGTAGAGGCGGTTCGGACCACTCGCGAAAAGTCCGTGGTCGGGCCAGCGTGTTCGGCTGAGCACGGTCCAGTCGAGACCGAGCGAGACGAGGCCGAGCTGGCCGCCATGGGTGTGGCCGGAGAAGGTCAGGTCTGCCGCACCCGGAGGCACGAGTCGGAAGGCGCTGGGGTCGTGCAGCAGGAGCAGGCGCGGCAGAGCGTCACGGCGTGGCCATGACGCAAATAAATTCTGGAGATGCTCGGCCCGTTTACGTCCGCGCCAGTCGGCGCCAAGGATGCGGATCGGTCCGAGTCGCGTCTCGACCCTTACCTCCTCGTCCACGAGCAGTCGCACGCCGGCTGCATGCAGGCCGGCGCGAACTTCGTCCAGCGCCTCGTGATCGTGGTTGCCGAGGACAGCAAAGGTTCTACCCGTGAGCCGGCGCAGCGGGGCCACCGCTTCGGCGAGTGCGCCGGGGGTGCCGCCACTTTCCATCGTCAGGAGGTCGCCCGTCACCAGCACGAGGTCGGGCTCGCCAGCGCAGAGTCGTTCGATCTCCCGCGCCAGCTTGTGCACCGGCTGCCAGGGCCCGAGGTGCGGGTCGGTGATCTGCACGACGTGAAGAATCCGCCGCCCCGCGGCGCGCGCGTCCTCGCGCCGGGGCCGGGGGGCGTACGAGCGCCGCCGCGTCACCGCGAGTCGTCGGAGTTCGAAGTCCTCGGCGCGGGCATCCGGGCCCCCCGGTTCATTTATGTGTTGACTATTGACTGTGGCCAACGGAGAGATCGTGGCCTTTGGCGCGTGGTCGTCCGGATCGATCAGAGAGAAGCGGACGGTCTCGCGGCGCGGGCGGGACGAGGTGGCGACCGAGGCCAGGGCGACGACGGGCGGCACGGCGTAGAGCCAGCCGGGCAGGCCGGCGAGGCCGCCCGCTCTGAGAGCAACGATGGCCCCGAGTGGTGCCAGCAGCGCAAGCCAGACCAGCGAGAGAGCCCCGGTCGAGAGGAACACCATCGCCGGCACGCTGATGCCAAGTCGGAAGGGTGCGTGCCGCAGCCGCGGTTCGGCCAGTGCGAGGAGATGCGCCGTCGTTGCGACCAGGCCCCAGACGAAGGTTGCGTCGAGCCAGGGTACGGCGGCCGGCGGGAGGGCACCGCGGAGACGCCCGTGCACCACCAATGCCGCAGGCACGGAGAGAAGCAGCAGGATCAGGGTGAAGAGCGCGTAGGGCCGGCCGCGAACGATCCAGGCTCGGAGCGGAACCCCGGAGACCGTGGCCGCCCCGAGTATCCAGAGGCCCGCTTCCACCGCCGACACGCGCCAAGGAAAGCCCTCGCACCGGGCGCCCGCAAGGCGCCTTCGACATGTGGCGAGACAATCGGCGATGGGAAGGCTGGGTGCGGTTGGCGGGTCGTGTCGGCGGCCGCGCCGCTCGGCCACGGTCCGTTCGAGGGGCCGAGCGGGCGCCCCGAGACCATCGCTTGACCTCGCCCGTCCGGTCCCAGTCCGGGCTGGACTAGCGCTCCGAGATCATCGCGATGGATCTCGCCCGCCCGATCCGTGTCCGGGTAGGGCTAGCGTCCGAGACAACCCCGATTGGTATTGCAGTTGTCAAAATTTTCATTGAGAGCGGTCAGTGCGGTGACGAGAGTGCTCGGCGATGGGCCGCCGGGTACGACCAGGCCCGCGACGACCAGATCGGCGAGATCGACGATCTCCCCCACCGTCAGTCCTTCGAGCGACTCGTCGACGCACGCCACGAACTCAAGATCGGCCGGCAGCCCGGCGATGGCGAGGTTGAGATGAGCCGCGACGAGCTGCCCGGCCAGGTTGCCCGCGGCCGTGGTCAGAGGATCGACGAGGTCGACGCCGAGGACGGCGGGTCTGCCGCCCGCTGGGAGGAAGGCGTCGATGGCCGCAGCCGAGGTGAAGAGCGCTGTCCAGCCCGAGTTCGGGCCGTCGGGGCCGCCCGCGTCGCCAAGGCGGAGCCCGTCTGGAAACGCGGTCACGAAGCCCGTGTCACGCCGGCAGCCCGGATTCGAGCCCGCACACGTCGCGCCCCAACCCCCCTGGGTAAAGCTGCAGAAGTCGCCAGCTTCGAGCCTGCAGGTGGACGAGCAGCCGTCGTCATTGGCGAGATTGCCGTCGTCACACTCTTCTCCCGGTGGATCGAGCACGTCGTCGCCGCAGGTCGGAATCCGTGGCGTCGGCGCCGGCGTGGGAGTCGGGGCTGGCGTTGGCGTTGGGGTCGGCGGCTCCACCGGAGTTCCCGAGGGCCCCGGTGTGGGCGAAGGGCCGGGGGTCGGCGTCGGTACGTCATCCGCGCAACGGCACGATACCAGGCATCGTCCCGAACAGGTTTCGTCGGCGGCGCCGTCGCATTCCTCGCCGGGATTGATCACGCCGTTGCCGCAACGCGAGGCGCTGCAGCGGTTCAGGACCCGCACCCGATCGCCAAGGATCTGGCCTTCGAGGGTCGCGACGTCGCCGAGGGTGACCTTTGCCGCAGGTGCTCGGATGCGGCCGATCAGACGTGTCTTCGGGCCGGCATAGAAGCGTGTTCCGATGACGTTGATCGCGATCTGGTCGGCACCGATTCCGCTTCCCGGGAGCGGTCCAATAAAGCTCTGTACGCCGGTCTTGAGTTTATTGGCGACGCGCAGGTCGATCGGCCCCGCCGCACGCAGGGCCGCGCCGTTGAGGAGGGTGACGTCGCGGACGTCATAGCGACCGCCCTCGAGCACGAGCGAGGCTCGCTCCTGCACGACGATTCTGGAGTAGGCGCCCGGCGCCAGCGTCAGCGATAGATCGCGCGGCACGACCACGGCTGCACTGCCCAGCTCGACATCGAGAGGTGCCTCGGGCTGACAGAAGGACATCGTCGGAGCTGCTGTCGAGTCGGCGGTCCCGCGCACGGTGGCACCGGGCATGAGTTGCAGGCTGCCGGTCTGCACGTCGAACACGCTCGCGCCGACCATCACCAGCACGCTTGGGGCGGCCAGCAGGGTGCCATCGCCGAGACGGGCTCCGGTTCCGACAGTGGCCGGCAGGGCGGCCGGTCCACACAGCGCCACGCTGCCGGTCCGCAGCTGAGCGTGCGTGCCGACCCGCATTTCGTGAAGCCCGATCAGGGCGAAGTCCTGTTCCTGCGCGACCTCGTCTGCGCGCCCCGGCGGCACGCTCCCGAGCACCAGGGCGGCGACCAGGAGCGCGCGCAGGGCCCGGGGATGAGCACGGTCACGGGGTCGTGCCGTGGCCGAAACGAGAGCCAGCGGATGCCTGGAATCCATAGGCCTCCCCGAGTTGAACTCCTTTTCCATAGGGTTAACCCTGATGACCACGCCACGCTGTGGCAAGTGTAACGCCTATCTAAGTAAGTAAAAATACTTACTAGGGTGCTCTGGCCTGCGAAGTTCGGGGCCAAGCCCTCTCCCAGCCACGCATTCGCTCGACGCCGGGGCGCCCGTCGGGGGAGCCGATCCAGTGGGAGGGCCCCCGCCCAAGCCTCGGGATGAACCCGAGGCTTTCTTCGGTCAGCTCTCGATCCGGGTCGGCACGCAGATGCTGTGGGCTTGGGTGGTGCCGAGCGCCTGGGGGCCAAGGCCGTCGAAGTCGTTGGAGAGGCTCACCGAGTACCGGCTCGAGGTCGTGACCGATGAGGCCGCGCGCGTTCGGTAGCAGAGCAGGTGTTCCTCGGGCGCGCTGGCGGCGACGCCGTCCCGGGCCGTCGCAAGGCAGAGCATGATCGGCTGCAGCACTGTCGCCCGAATGTCCTCGAAGGCATCGAGGAAGCCGTGCGTCGTCCCCGGGAAGCGGCGCCCGCGCACGGTGAAGCAGGCCCGCTCGTCGTGGACTCCGGCCATCGAGACCCCGCCGACCGTCGAGGGCAGGCACAGAGTATTCGCGGGCTCGCGCACGCTCAGCGACTGCAAGCCGAAGACGTTGCGGATGCGAAGGGTGCGCGCTGGGGGTGGGCTGTCGCCCTTGTCGGCCCGGAGCTGGTAGCAGCCGAGCCCCGCCGCAGCGTCAATCCGCCCGGCCGCGTCGGTCGAGACCGGGTCGCAGAAGAGAGTCGCCGCTCCGGTACGCAGGAGCCTGGTTCCGAACACCGTTGCGACCTGCACGCTGCGCGTGGGGGGTGGCCTGTTGCCGGGCGCGATTCGCGCTTTGTAGCAGCGGTAGTCGTCGGCCGCGCGGCACATGGAGGCGAAGGGCGAGGCATCGCTGCCGACGCAGCCGAGACCTTCGCTCTCGGTGCAGAATTCGGCTCCGGTACAGGCGCTGCCGTCGTCGCAATCGATGGTCTCGGTGACGCAAGCGCCGCTGGCGCAGGTGCCGACGTTGCAAACCTGGCCATCGCTGCACGGTGTTCCGTCGGCGAGACCAGCGCAGGTCGTGGCGCAGCCGGAATCGTCGTGGGTACAGCGCCCGTCGCTGCAAATATCGCTGGTGCAGGCGTCGCCATCGTTGCAGTCGCGCGCCGCTCCCGGCTGGCAGAGGCCCGCACCATCACACTGATCGCCAGCGGTGCAGCCCTCGCCATCGGCACAGTCGCTACCCGCCGGCACCGGCGATGACGCCGTGCCACAGGAGCAGAGCGCGGGCTCTTCCTCGTAGACACAAGCCGTCGTCGCTTCGCAGCGATCGGTCGTACAGCGGTTGTCGTCGTCGCAGACAAGAAGAGTGCGCCCGGCGCAGGCGCCCCGGACGCAGCGATCGCCGAGGGTGCAGACGCTGCCGTCCTCGCAGGTCGCCCCCTCGTTGCCCGGGATGCTGCGGCAGCCGACGTTGCTCTGGCAGCGGTCCGATGTGCACGGGTTGCCGTCTGCGCAGCGCGTGTCGTCGCCGGTGCGGACGCAGCCGGCGAGCGCGTCGCAGGTATCGTTGGTGCAGGCGATGCCGTCGTCGCAGCGTGAGTTGTCGGCGATGCGGCGACAGCCGGCGAGTGCGTCGCAGGTATCGTTGGTGCAAGCGACGCCGTCGTCGCAGCGCGAATCGTCGGGCGCGGCGGTGCAGCCGAGAGTGGCGCTGCAGGTATCGTTGGTACAGGCGACGCCATCGTTGCAGCGTGAATTGTCGGGCGCGGCGGTACAGCCGAGCGTGGTGCTGCAGGCATCGGTGGTACAAGCGACGCCATCGTTGCAGCGTGAATTGTCGGGCGCGGCGGTACAGCCGAGAGTGGTGCTGCAGGCATCGGTGGTACAAGCGATGCTGTCGTCGCAGCGTGAGTTGTCGGGCGCGGCGGTACAGCCGAGAGTGGTGCTGCAGGTGTCGACGGTGCAAGCGATCCTGTCGTCACAGCGGGAATTGTCGGGTGCGGCGGTGCAGCCCAGCGTGGCGTGACAGGAATCGGTGGTGCAAGCGATGCCGTCGTTGCAGACCATCGGATCGTGGCGGCACCAGCCGCTGGCGCAGGTGTCGGTGGTGCAGACCGAGCCGTCGTCCCAGCACGCCGAACCATCGGGCTCGTTGGTGAAGACGCAGCCCTGGGTCGGATGGCAGTCGGCGGTGCAGAGGCGACCGTCGGCCGGGCAGGCGGGACTTCCCTCGACGTCGCAGGACGAATTGCAACCATCACAGAAGAGTCGGTTGCCGTCGTCGCAGGTCTCGCCGACATCGAGAGTTCCGTCGCCACAACAGGGCCGCAACGACGGTGCCAAGGTCACCACTGCAGTTGGATTCAAAGTCGTACCGGTGTCGATACTTGGGCTGCCCGCGGGCAAACTGATGCGGATGCAACCGGTGGACGGGGTGCTGCATGGCGTCGCCGTCAGCACCGCCGGCGCCTCGATGGCAAGGGTCGCCGCAAGGGTCTGGACCGAGCCGGCCCGGCCGGCGCCAGCCGCGCCGGCGTAGAACGTGCCGCGCAGGACGGCCCGGCAATGCGGGCCGAGGATGATGTCTCCCCCGAGTCCGCCGCTGCCGCCCCGCGCGTCGATCAGGCCGGCGGCCGTCAAGAGTCGTGGTGAATGCGTGCTCACCATGCCGGCCATCTCACCGGCGTCGACCCGGAGCCGCCCGCTGGTGGCGATGGTCACGTCACGTGTCGCCGCGACGTTGATGTTGCCGCCGAAACCTTGCGCCGGCCCGCCCGCGTCAAGCACGCCGGCGACCGTGACATCTAGCCCCGCCCCGAGGCTCACGTCACCGCCCGTGCCTTCGCCGCTCGCGACAGTCGAGGTGATCGTCGAGCCCGCGACGAGTTCGACCGAGCCCCCAGCGGACAAGTCCACGAAGCCACCGCTGGCATCGGGCGCGGCGCCGAGACTTTCGATCTGACCCTCGAAGCGCAAGTTGCCCCCGGCGCTGAGCGTGATGTCTCCGCCATAGCCGGCGAACTCGTCGGCGAGAGCGCCGTGCGAGCTGATCTGCGTGGTCGAGCCGAGTACCGAGAGCGCATCGGCCGCTGTGATCGTGACCGAGCCGCCATCGAAGTTTCCACCATCGACGTTGATGCTGGCGCGCACCGTGACATCGTCCCCGGTGATCTCGACGGGACCACCGCCCGACGCGCGCCCGCCTTCGGCGGTCAACGCGGCTGCCACCACGACGCTGCCGCCGGCCACGAGCGAGATGCTGCCACCGCCGCCGTCGGTACTCGTGCCGCTTGCCTTGACGCTGCCCCCGGCCCAATTGATCGATCCCGCCACCACCACGAGATCGCCGCCGCCCAGGCCGCCGCTCAAATCGATGTCGGCGGTAGATGTCATCTGAAAGGCCCCGCTGGTCTGGACCCGGATCGTGCCTCCAGGAGCGCTGGCGGAACCCGTAGAGAGCAATTTACCGCTCAGGGTGAGCGTGCCAGCGCGCAGCTCGAACGAGCCGCGGGCCTGTTCGGCCTTGAGGGTTGTCGTGATCTGCACCGCGCGGCTGCCAAAATCGAGCACGCAGGCCGGGCCGATGGTCCGGATGGCGCCGCTGATGACGCAAGGATTGGCGCTTGCGCCACAGAGCTCGTTGGCGGTGCAGAGCGCGGCCGCCCCCCGCGCCGAGCCGAGGACAAGGAGCACCAGGCTCGTGCCGAGCAGGACTCGCGGGTAACGCCTTGTCACGCCCCGCGGCGCGCGCCCCAAGACAGATTTTCGGTGGGCATCAGACGCCGCAGGGGGCACGGTCTGGAGCATGGGGCTGGCCTCCGGGAGAGACGCGAGGGGCAGGAGGGGGTAATGTTCCTCGGGCATCGCACGATCGACCGCCGGTGGTCAATGCCGTGTGTCGATATGGGCCGCTGGCGAGCTGGCCCGGGCACTTGGCGCAGCGGGGGCCGGGAGTGGATGGGGCGGTCGCTGCTCAAGCGGATCCGGTCGCCGGAGTCGCGCCCAACGGGGGCCCACCTGCGCGGGCGCCCGCTACGCCTCGCATCGCGTGCAGCGGGGTGGTTTTGCCCCTGAGCCGAGCCCGGAGGCGAGCCCTCGCGGGCGGCCCGCGCTGGACGGGCACGCGCTTCGGCGGGTCGCTGCCGTAGCAGCAGCGTGGTCCACGGCTTGGGGCGCGCGTGAGGTCTCCGCTGGCGACCTCTGCGCCGTCCATGCCGACGAGGAACTGGGTCGTTTGCGGCTTGGGTCCGGCTACGCTGTCGCCGATCAGCCTGCTCACCGAGCAGCTTTATGGACGGCGGCGAGCAGGCCGCGCATCGCGCGGTGGCCCGGCAAATCGTGGCGCGCGAGCGGCTCGATCTCGCCGCGCGCATGGCGGGCGAGAGTGGCCGGGAGTTGATGCGTGACCTGCTGGCGGCAGAGCCTCTGTCGCTCGATTCATTCGTGACCGTCGACGACAGTACGGCGGCGGCGGTCGCGTCAGGTAGTGAGTTAGGACCGAGCACCGACGGGCCGCATCAGCGGCTTGGACGCGCCCCGCGTGTCCGACGAGGGAGGGGGACTGGTTGTCTGCATGTGGGCGAAGCGTTACGGCCGTTGCGTGTCCAGGGGAAAGCGTTCCTTGAGGCGTGCGCTTGCCGAGCGCGCGCAGGTGGTGGCTTGCGGTGCGCACGACGCGCTCTCGGCCCGGCTTGCCGAGCAGGCCGGGTTCGATGCCATCTGGGCGAGTGGATTCGGGATCTCGGCCGTGCGCGCGGTGCCCGACGCCAGCATCCTCACGATGAACGAGACCCTCGAGGCCGCACGAGCGATGGTCGATGCGACCACGATCCCGGTCATCGCCGACTGCGACACCGGCTGTGGCAACGCGATCAACGTCCTGCGCACGGTGCAGGATTTCGAGGCGGCTGGCATTGCGGCGATCTGCATCGAGGACAACGTCTTCCCCAAGCGCTGCAGTTTCTATTCCGGGGTGGCACGTGAGCTGGCTCCGGTCGAAGAGCACGCCGGCAAGGTCGCGGCGGCGAAATCGGCCCAACGCGATCCCGAGTTCGTCGTCATCGCGCGCACCGAGGCGCTGATCTCGGGCTGGGGCCACGACGAGGCGATGCGCCGCGCCCGGGCATACGCTGACGCCGGCGCCGACGCCGTGCTGGTACACTCGAAGGCGCCCGATCTCGACGAGTTGCGCTGCGTGGCGCGCGCCTGGGATCGGCCGACCCCGCTGGTCGCCGTGCCGACGACCTACATCGGGACACCCCTCGACGAGCTGCAATCTGCCGGCTTCCGGCTGGTGATCTATGCCAACCAGTCGTTGCGGGCGGCGGTCGTCGCCATGCGTGAATCGCTCGGCCGCCTGCGCGCGGGCAGAGCGCTTGACGTCGAGCGCGAAATCGCGCCGCTCGAGGAGATCTATCGGCTGGTGGGTCTCGACGAGCTGCGTGACAACGAATCGCGCTACCTTCCGATGAGTGGTTCCCCGGTGACGGCGGTGGTGCTCGCGGCGGGCGATGACGGCGCACTTGGCGAGATCACGGCCGATCGGCCGCGCTGCATGCTCGACGTGCGCGGGCGAACGGTGCTCGAGCGTCAGGTCACAGCACTCAACGCAAACGGCATCCGCGAGATCGCGGTCGTGCGCGGCTACCGGCGCGAGGCGGTCAACGTCCCCAACCTCCGTTACTTCGACAACGAGCAGTATGCCCAGTCCGGCGAGATGGTGTCGTTTCTGCTCGCGGCGCGTGAACTCGAGGGCTCCCTGCTTTGTCTTTACGGTGATGTGGTCTTTGACGACGCGATCGTGGCCCGGCTGCTGCGCGCCACGGGCGACATCACCGTCGTCGTCGATCGGGCGTTTGCGGAGTCGCGGCGGCTCGGCACCCTGCCCCCGAGCGCGCTCGATCTGGTGGTGACCGAGGGGGGCGCGCGGCCGGAGGCAGGCCGCTTCGTGCCGGGCGAGGGCGTGCGCCTGCGCCGCATCGGGCAGAGCCTCGCACGGGACGAGGCGGACGGCGAGTTCATCGGACTCGTGCTGCTCTCGGCGGCAGGCGCGGCCCTCGTGCGTCAGGTCTGCGCCGAGCTGGCGGGCCGTCCGGGCGGTTTTCACGAGGCCCTGGACCTGGGCCGAGCGAGCCTGACCGATCTCCTCCAGGAGCTGCTCGATCGCGGCCACGACGTCGATTGCGTCGAGGTCCACAAGGGCTGGATGGAGATCGACAGCTTTGCCGACTACCGCCGCGCCTGGGCAGAGTTGCGCGGATGACGGTCCACGGCGGCGAGACGCTGGCCGCGCTGCGCGCCGAGAGTGCCGCCAACGAGGCCGAGGCACTGGCGGAATTGATCACCGGCCTGGAGGCCGTGCTGCCGGCGCTCGAACGCGAGAGCCACGCCGGTAGAGAGACCGATGGGTACGCTGGCGAGGTCGCACGGCGGGACGGCGTCATTGATGCGCTGAGTGAACCCGCTGACGAGGCGGTACGGCGGGTTGCCGAGGGTATCGAGCGGCTCCGCGTCGAGATCGCCGCCGCGAGCACGGGCGCCGGCACCCGCGCGCCGGCCGAGACGGGGCCGAACTCGCAGCTTGAAACAGCGCTCGACGCACTGCTCGCCCTGCAGATGCCGGGCGGTGGCTTCGGCGCTGCCGCCGGTGCCGACTGGGAGCGCGCCTCGGTGATCGCTACCGCCGCGGCGGCGCGCGCCGCGATGGCCGCACTGGCGCTCGCCCAGGCTGCCACGGTCGAGCCGGGTGCGGGTGGCGGTGCTGCGCGCGCCGTCGAACTCGCGATGGCGTGGCTCTTTGCGGCGTGGACGGATGAGGGCTTTGGCGAGCATCCGGGAACGCCGCCGCAGGCTGCCAGCACGGCGGCCGCGCTCGGCGCGCTTCGGGACTACGCGCGCGTCCGCCGGGAGGCGAGGTGAGAGGCCACCGACGCGCACGCTCCCGGCTGTGCGGCGGCAGCGTCGGCGCCGGGTGCGTGCGATGAGCGTGGATCAGGCCGCAGCGCGTGGCGCGGCGTTCGCCGGCCTGTTGCGCGAGCAGGGTTTCGACTTCTTCACCGGGGTGCCCTGCTCGCTCGTCGGCTCGGTGATCGCAGCTCTCGTGCCCGAGGGTTGGATCGCCGAGACGCGCGAAGACGCAGCGCTGGGGCTTGCGGCCGGGGCCGCGCTGGCGGGGCGGTTGCCGGTCGTCCTGATGCAGAACTCCGGGCTTGGCGTGTCGATCAACGCCATCGGCTCGCTGCACGCGATCTACCGGCTGCCCGTATTGCTGGTCGTGACCTGGCGCGGCGAGGGCGGGCATGACGCTCCCGAGCATCTGGTCATGGGGCGCGCGATGCCGGCCATTCTCGACGCGATCGAGGTTCCGTGGCGGCGGCTCGGCGCCGACACCCTGGAAGCGGACGTGGCCTGGGCGCGCGGCTTTTGCGCCACGGAGTCGCGGCCCCTGGCACTGGTCGTGCCGGCTGGATTGTTCGCATGAGCAGGGGTCGGCCGGGACCGCAGCCCGGGTGCGCGGCGACGCTGGTCGTGCCCGCTGGATTGTCCGCATGACCCGGACTTCGAGAGCCGGGCCGGCGCGACGGGGCGGGGCCGCGGGCGAAGAGGACGGCCGGCTCGACACGCGCCGCGCGCTCGCTCTCGCGATGCCTCTGCTCGCCGGTCGAGCGGTCGTGTGCGCCAACGGTTTTCTCTCGCGCTGGGCGCACGCGGCCCTCGACCGTCCGGAGCACTTCTACATGATCGGCTCGATGGGGCTCGCCTCCTCGATCGGGCTTGGCGTCGCGCTGGCACAGCCCGACCGGCCGGTCGCAGTGGTCGACGGTGACGGCAACGTGCTCATGAACATGGGCACGCTGGCCCGCATCGCCGCATCGCGGCCGCGCCACTTCCTGCACCTGGTCATCGACAACGGCGTCTATGCTTCGACCGGTGGACAAGCGACTATTTCCGCAGAGGTGCCTCTCGAGGACGTCGCCCGTGCCGCCGGTTACGCGCTGGCCCTGCGCGTGTGCGCCGCGCCGGACCTCGAGTCCGCCCTGCGCCGCGCGCTCGCGGCCGAGGGGCCGGCGATGGTGCTGGTCGAGACCATCGCCGACCAGGGCCCGCCTGCGCCACGCATCGAGTGGACGCCCGACGAGATCGCTGCCCGCGTGCGCCAAGCGCTGGGCTGAGTGCCGCGGGCGGGACTCG